>Ga0209138_1000402_pt1 | contig 43729 bp, 34 predicted proteins | sample SaaInl3SG_22_DNA_FD_184645 | JGI IMG/M metagenome (GOLD analysis project Ga0209138, IMG submission 184645) | Marine microbial communities from expanding oxygen minimum zones in the Saanich Inlet - ESP_153SG_22_DNA (SPAdes) (version 2) | ecosystem: Environmental > Aquatic > Marine > Intertidal...
TATCTTTTGGGTATGGACGAAGTGCAGGACTAAAAGAGGAAATGCAAACGGGTGTAAATGCGTATCCACTTTATCAAAATTTTGACTCAACACAAACCGTTTCAATAGAAGCGGTCGGTGGCAAGCACGAATTTGCATGTGTACAATTGCACAATACATTAATGGGGCGTGGTGACATTATAAAAGAAACCACTTTAGAAATTTTTAATACTAAAGACGCTGAGCATTGGAATCCTACCCCAGTAGTTTCTTTAAACCACATTGAAACTCCGGTGAGTTCTCCAGATGTTGATCTTTGGGATGAGTTTGATCGTTCCATAGGGCATCATTTCAATCTTTCTATCGATTTAAATTCTTGTACGGGTTGTGGAGCATGTGTGATTGCATGTCATGCCGAAAACAACGTTCCTGTTGTAGGAAAAGAAGAAATCAGAAGAAGTCGCGATATGCATTGGTTAAGAATTGACCGCTACTATTCTTCAGATGAAACTTTTGAGGGGGATAACCAAACAAAAGATAATATCAAAGGGCTTGGAAGTTCATTAAGCACTTTTGGCGAAATGGAATTACCATCTGAAAACCCTCAAGTAGCTTTTCAGCCTATTATGTGTCAGCACTGTAATCATGCACCATGTGAAACCGTTTGTCCAGTAGCAGCAAGTTCACACGGAAGGCAAGGTCAAAACCACATGGCATACAACCGTTGTGTTGGAACACGTTATTGTGCAAACAATTGTCCTTATAAAGTTCGCCGATTCAACTGGTTCCTTTACAATGGCAACGATGAGTTTGATTACCATATGAATAACGACCTAGGTCGTATGGTTATCAATCCAGATGTGACAGTACGTTCGAGAGGAGTCATGGAAAAATGTTCGATGTGTATTCAAATGACACAAAAAACAATTTTGGACGCCAAGCGCGACGGAAGACCTGTAGACGTGAATGGCTTTAAAACAGCCTGTTCATCAGCTTGTGACAGTGGCGCAATTGTTTTTGGCGACATTAATAATAAAAAAGATGATGTTACAAAACTTAAAGATGATGAGCGAGCTTATCACCTGTTAGAGCACGTTGGCACAAAACCAAATGTAGTCTATCAAGTTAAAGTAAGAAACACAAAAGAAGCATAACTAACAAAGAAATAAAATTAAACTATGGCGTCTCATTACGAAGCACCGATAAGAAGACCACTCGTAACTGGTGAAAAATCATACCACGATGTTACTCTTGATGTAGTTGCACCTGTAGAAGGAAAAGCAAATAAGCAATGGTGGATTGTGTTTTCTATAGCTCTAGCCGCTTTCGGTTGGGGTCTTGGATGCATGATTTATACAGTATCTACAGGAATAGGAACTTGGGGATTAAACAAAACCGTAGGTTGGGCATGGGATATCACCAATTTTGTATGGTGGGTAGGGATCGGACATGCTGGAACACTTATTTCTGCAGTACTTCTTTTATTTAGACAAAAATGGCGTATGGCGATCAATAGATCTGCTGAGGCCATGACCATATTTTCAGTAATTCAAGCAGGATTATTTCCAATTATTCACATGGGGCGACCTTGGTTGGCGTATTGGGTATTGCCTATCCCGAACCAGTTTGGTTCACTTTGGGTAAATTTTAACTCGCCTCTATTGTGGGATGTATTTGCGATTTCAACCTATCTTTCGGTATCATTAGTGTTTTGGTGGACAGGGTTATTACCAGATTTCGCCATGATTCGCGATCGTGCTGTGCGCCCATTCCAAAAGAAGATTTATTCTTTATTAAGTTTTGGATGGTCTGGTCGTGCAAAGGATTGGCAACGTTTTGAAGAAGTATCTTTAGTACTTGCAGGATTGGCAACACCACTTGTACTTTCGGTACACACCATTGTATCTTTTGACTTTGCGACTTCGGTAATTCCAGGTTGGCATACGACTATTTTCCCGCCATACTTTGTGGCAGGAGCAATTTTCTCCGGATTTGCCATGGTAAACACCTTGCTTATCATCATGAGAAAAGTATGTAACCTTGAAGATTATATCACTGTACAACATATTGAATTGATGAATATTGTCATCATGATTACAGGTTCAATTGTAGGGGTAGCATACATCACAGAATTATTTATTGCATGGTATTCCGGAGTAGAATACGAGCAATATGCGTTTTTGAACAGAGCAACAGGACCTTATGCTTGGGCCTATTGGGCCATGATGTCTTGTAATGTATTCTCACCACAATTTATGTGGTTCAAAAAATTAAGAACAAGCATTATGTTCTCCTTCTTTATTTCAATTGTCGTAAACATTGGAATGTGGTTCGAACGTTTTGTTATTATTGTAACGTCCTTACACAGAGATTATTTGCCATCGTCGTGGACGATGTTTTCACCGACCTTTGTAGATATTGGAATTTTCATTGGAACTATTGGTTTCTTCTTTGTGTTATTTTTACTCTACTCTAGAACATTCCCGGTAATAGCTCAGGCAGAAGTCAAAACCATTTTGAAGTCATCTGGTCAGCGTTACAAAAACATTAGAGAGGCTGGAGACAGTTTGGTAGGTACAGGTTCAGACGAACGCACCTCTAAAAAGCCGAAAACAACAAGAAAATCTAAAAAGAAAAAAGACTAAATATGGGAGCATCAAAATTTATTCATGCCTTATATACAGATGATGATGTATTGATGTCTGCAGTAAAAACTGTCAAGGCAGAAAAGCACCACATCGAAGAAATATACACGCCATTTCCAGTACATGGATTGGACAAGGCCATGGGGCTTGCCCCAACACGTATTGCAATTGCAGCTTTTATGTATGGATGTGTTGGTCTTACGGTTGCAATACTCATGATGAACTTTATCATGATTGAAGATTGGCCACAAAATATTGGTGGAAAACCAAGTTTTAGTTATATCGAAAACATGCCTGCCTTTGTGCCAATTATGTTCGAGCTAACCGTCTTTTTTGCAGCACATTTAATGGTAATTACATTTTATTTAAGAAGTAGAATGTGGCCATTCAAAAAGGCTGAAAATCCAGACCCAAGAACAACAGACGACCACTTTTTGATGGAAATCCCTGTTCATGATAACGAGAAACAATTAAAAACGCTATTAACCAAAACAGGTGCAGTAGAAGTGCATGTGATTGAAAAAGAAGCACATTAGACCTATGAAAAGTGTATCAAAAATATTCATTTTAGTATTGATTGGTTCATCACTTTGGTCTTGCCAAGACAACAGCAGACCGAACTACCAATTTTTTCCAAACATGTATGAGCCCGTTAGCTACGAAGCTTACGGCGAATACGAGATTTTTCCAAATAGTCAAGAAGCATTAATCCCTGTTGAGGGGACTATTGCCAGAGGATATTCGTTATACGATTATGACAATAACAATGAAGGCTATGAAGCTGCATTACAATCTTTAAAATCACCTTTAGAAGTGTCTGAAATTGATACCAAAAGAGGTAAGGAACTTTATGATATTTACTGTGGAATTTGTCATGGTAACAAAGGCGCTGGTCAAGGAAAATTGGTAAAGCGTGAAAAAATATTAGGAGTACCAAGTTATGCGGATCGTGCGATAACAGCCGGAAGTATATACCATGTTATATATTATGGTAAAAATTCAATGGGGTCCTATGCTAATCTTTTAAACGAAGAAGAGCGTTGGCAAGTTACAGCGTATGTAGAGTCGCTAAGAGCAAAATTATTAAAATAAAGAAAAGTAAAACATAAATAAAACATGTACACGTTTTCAAAAAGATTAAAAATTACTTCTCTTGTTCTAATCATTCTTGGAGCAATTGGATGGATTTCGAGCTATAATTCGTCACATCATTTGACTTTAGACGATGTTAAAGTATTACTGGCAGATGAAGATGCACATCATGGTGCTTCAGAAGTTTACAACGATGGGGAGGCCCATGCTGCAATGATTCACGCAGCCAGCGAAGATGATCATCATCATGAAGAAGCTCATCATGATGATGAACACGCAGAACATGTTTTGCATCAAATGCACAACCGGCCTTATGCGGCATTGTATGTAGCAGCGTTTTTCTTTATGATGATTTCACTTGGGGTTCTTGCTTTTTATGGCATTCAGTATGCAGCACAAGCGGGATGGTCCCCAGTACTTTTTAGAGTGATGGAAGCCATAACCTATTATCTTTTACCAGGAGCTATAATAGTTTTAGGAATTGCACTTTGGTCAGGAGACCACCTCTTTATTTGGATGGACCCCGAAGTTGTTGCACACGATGAACTTATTCAAGGGAAATCAGGATGGCTCAACAAAACATGGTTTGCTATTAGAGGTTTAATTTTTATTGCAGGGTGGAGTTTATACCGTTATTTTTCTAGAAAATTCTCATTGGCACAAGACCAAGCCGATGCGAATGATAACAGTAATTTTAAGAAGAACTTTAGAATTTCTGCAGCATTTTTAGTCTTTTATATCTACACAGAATCCATGATGTCTTGGGATTGGATTATGAGTGTAGATCCACACTGGTTTAGTACTCTTTTTGGATGGTATGTGTTTGCAAGTATGTTTGTAAGTGGTATTACTGTCATTGCCTTAATTACAATTTATTTAAAGTCTAAAGGATTAATGGAATTTGTGAATGATAGCCATATGCATGACTTGGCAAAATTTATGTTTGCCATCAGTGTCTTCTGGACCTATTTATGGTTTTCACAATTCATGTTAATTTGGTATGCCAATATTCCAGAAGAAGTTACCTATTTCATCACAAGAATAGAAGACTATAAATTACCATTCTTTGGGATGCTTATTTTGAATTTTATTTTCCCATTCTTGGTACTTATGAACAGCGATTACAAGCGCGTACCATGGTTTATCGTCATGGCAGGTATAGTTATTTTATTTGGGCACTATATAGATGTGTTTAACATGATTATGCCCGCTACTGTAGGAGATCGATGGTTTATTGGTGTTCCAGAAATTAGCGCAGTATTGCTATTTCTTGGATTATTCCTTTGGATTGTGTTTTATGCTCTATCCAAAGCACCACTATTGCCAAAAGGCAATCCATTTATAAAGGAAAGCGAACAGTTTCATTATTAATTAAATTTTAAAGATAGTATAGTACAATGACTGGCTTATTAACAATATTAATATTATTAGGAATTACCATCGCGATTTGGCAAATGGTTAAAATATTTGATTTAGCACAAGCAAATAAAGACAATTCCCAAATTGCAAATGATAAAGACAATTCTGTAAATGGCTATTTGATGTTAGCATTTCTAGGATTTATATACCTTATCACCATCATCTCTTTTGCGCTTTGGGGAGACCTACCACTCGTTTCAAATTCAGCCTCTGAGCATGGGCCAGAAATAGACCGATTGATGATTATTTCGATGGTTGTGATCTTTATTGTACAAACCATCACACAATTCTTATTGCATTATTTTGCTTTTAAATATAAAGGTGAAAAAGGAAGAAAAGCGCTTTTCTATGCCGATAATGATAAGCTAGAATTTATCTGGACGATTATTCCAGTCATTACTCTTGCGGGTCTTATTATGTATGGATTATTTACTTGGAACGACATCATGAACATTGATGAAGAAGAAGATCCTATTGTTGTAGAATTGTACGCACAACAATTTAACTGGAAAGCACGCTACGCTGGAGAAGATAATGTTCTTGGGAAAGCCAATGTAAGATTAATTAACTTAGACAATGCCAATATTTTAGGGCTAGATGAATCTGACCCTAATGCTCAAGACGATATCATCACAACCGAACTACATTTACCTGTCGGAAAGCCAATTTTATTCAAAATGCGTTCTCAAGATGTATTGCATTCAGCATACATGCCTCATTTTAGAGCACAAATGAACTGCGTTCCTGGTATGATCACTCAATTTGCATTTACGCCAACGGTAACAACGGAAGAAATGCGATTGAACCCAGAGATTTATGAAAAAGTAAGAAATATCAATAAAATTCGAAACGAGAAGAGCAAAAAGCTACAAGCCAGTGGTGAAGAGCCATTAGATCGTTATGAATTTGATTACCTGTTGTTGTGCAACAAAATTTGTGGAAAATCACATTATAACATGCAAATGAAAATCATTGTAGAAACAGAAGAAGAATACAATGCATGGTTGCAAGAACAAAAACTATTTAAAAACTCATTAGTTCAAAACTAAATACTAAGAAGTAACACAAAAAGATTATGTCAGCACACGTAGACACCCATACACACGATGACGACCAAGGGCATCATCACAAAGAAACCTTTGTAACGAAATACATTTTTAGTCAAGATCACAAAATGATTGCCAAACAGTATTTAATTACAGGGTTAATCATGGGGATTATTGGAATTTTAATGTCTTTACTTATGCGTATGCAAATCGCATGGCCAGAAAAACCAAACGTAATTTTTGAAGCTCTACTGGGCAAGTGGGCACCAGGTGGGGTGATGGATGCAGATATTTATTTAGCATTAGTAACCATTCATGGAACGATCATGGTGTTTTTTGTACTTACTGCTGGACTGAGCGGGACGTTTAGTAACCTTTTGATTCCATTACAAATTGGAGCAAGAGATATGGCCTCAGGATTCCTTAATATGGTGTCGTATTGGTTATTCTTTTTATCAAGTGTGATTATGGTGATTTCATTGTTTGTTGAAGCTGGGCCAGCCGCAGCAGGATGGACAGTTTATCCGCCACTTAGTGCACTTCCATTAGCACAAGGGGGTTCAGGTGCAGGAATGACACTTTGGCTCGTTTCAATGGCAATTTTTATTGCGTCTTCACTTCTTGGTTCATTGAATTATATAGTAACAGTATTAAACCTTAGAACCAAAGGTATGTCGATGACCAGATTACCGTTAACCATTTGGGCGTTTTTTATTACGGCTGTAATTGGTGTAGTGTCTTTCCCAGTTCTTTTATCTGCAGCATTGTTGCTAATAATGGATAGAAGTTTTGGCACATCATTTTTCCTTTCAGATATTTTTATTCAAGGAGAGGTGTTGCATTACCAAGGCGGGTCACCAGTCTTATTTGAGCATTTATTTTGGTTCCTTGGACATCCAGAAGTATATATAGTATTGCTTCCAGCTTTAGGGATAACGTCAGAAGTTATAGCAACAAATGCAAGAAAACCAATCTTTGGATACAGAGCAATGGTAGCATCTATTATTGCAATCGCATTTTTATCAACAATCGTTTGGGGACACCACATGTTTATCTCAGGAATGAATCCATTCCTTGGATCTGTCTTTACATTTACAACACTACTTATTGCTATTCCTTCGGCAGTAAAAGCATTTAATTACATAACTACGTTATGGAAAGGAAACCTTCAGTTGAATCCCGCTATGTTGTTTTCAATTGGATTAGTATCAACATTTATCACAGGAGGCCTTACAGGAATCATTTTGGGAGATAGTGCACTAGATATCAATGTGCACGATACTTATTTTGTAGTCGCACATTTCCATTTAGTAATGGGGATATCAGCATTATATGGATTATTTGCAGGGGTATATCATTGGTTCCCAAAAATGTTTGGCCGAATGCTTAATAAAAATTTAGGATACATTCACTTTTGGGTGACTGCAGTATGTGCCTATGGTGTATTTTTTCCAATGCATTTTATAGGGATGGCAGGATTGCCAAGGCGCTACTACACCAACAGTAATTTTCCACTTTTTGATGACACCCAAAACGTACAGATATTAATAACAATTTTTGCACTTGTTGCAGGACTTGTGCAATTAGTCTTTCTTTACAACTTTATCCACAGTATGTTCTATGGTAAGAAAGCAGAACAAAATCCATGGCGTTCAAATACTTTGGAATGGACTGCACCTGTTGAACATATGCATGGTAACTGGCCTGGAAGAATTCCACATGTTCACCGATGGGCATACGACTACAGCAAACCAGGGCATGACGTAGATTTTGTACCACAAAACATTCCATTAAAAGACGGAGAAGAAGAGCTGCAACACTAAAATTGTTAGTTAATTCTTAAATATATTAGGAAGCCTTTCTCTAACCAGAAAGGCTTTTTCTTTATATTTGTGATTATGAATCAGCATCTTAACCCAACAGACGAAAATTTATCTCCTGAAGAACACGATATCGAAAAAGCGTTAAGACCGTTAACTTTCGATGATTTTTCTGGTCAAGATCAGGTTTTGGAAAACTTACAAGTTTTTGTAAAGGCCGCTGTGGAGCGCGATGAAGCTCTTGATCATACTCTTTTTCATGGCCCTCCAGGACTAGGGAAAACAACATTAGCACATATTTTAGCTAATGAATTGAATGTGGGAATTAAAGTGACTTCAGGACCAGTTTTAGATAAACCTGGAGATTTGGCAGGGTTACTTACAAATTTGGAAGATAGAGATGTGCTTTTTATTGATGAAATTCACCGCTTGAGTCCAATTGTAGAAGAATATTTATATTCTGCAATGGAAGATTATAAGATTGATATTATGATTGAATCTGGGCCAAATGCAAGAACTGTTCAAATTAATTTGAATCCTTTTACTTTAGTTGGCGCTACAACACGTTCGGGTTTGCTAACAGCACCCATGCGTGCTCGTTTTGGTATTAGCAGCCGACTTCAATACTATTCCACAGAATTGCTTTCGACTATCCTTCAACGAAGTGCTCAAATTTTAAACGTTCCAATTAGCTTTGAAGCCGCAATAGAAATTGCTGGCCGTAGTCGAGGAACACCCAGAATTGCAAATGCATTATTAAGGCGGGTTAGAGATTTTGCTCAAATAAAAGGCAATGGAAAAATAGATATAGAAATTGCAAAATTTGGTCTAAAAGCCCTTAACGTAGATGCACATGGACTAGATGAAATGGATAATAAGATTCTTACTACAATTATCGACAAATTCAAAGGAGGACCAGTTGGTATTACAACCATTGCTACAGCTGTAAGCGAAAGTCCAGAAACCATAGAAGAGGTGTACGAGCCATTTCTAATTCAGCAAGGATTTATAATGCGTACCCCCAGAGGAAGAGAAGTCACAGAACTTGCCTATAAGCACCTTGGTCGTCAAAAAGGAGATTACCAAAAAGGATTGTTTTAATATGCTAAAAAAAGCACAGTATGCACAACTTATTAAAACCGAAGCCAATCGCCTCGGTTTTTTATCTTGTGGCATAAGTAAAGCAGAATTTTTAGAAGAAGAAGCACCACGCTTGGAAGCATGGCTCAATCAGAATAAACATGGCAAAATGCAATACATGGAAAATCATTTTGATAAGCGATTGGATCCTACCCTACTTGTAGAAGATTCTAAAAGTGTCGTGTCTTTAATCTATAATTACTTTCCATCACAAACACAACTAGATCCAGAAGCTCCAAAGATTAGCAAATATGCTTATGGTATAGATTATCACTATGTCATTAAAGACAAATTAAAACAACTTTTAGAATACATTAGGGACGAGATTGGGGATGTACATGGCCGTGCTTTTGTAGACTCTGCACCAATTTTAGAAAAAGCATGGGCAAAAAAATCTGGACTAGGTTGGATTGGAAAACACAGTAATTTGCTTTCTCAAAAAGTAGGTTCTTTTTATTTTATTGCAGAACTAATTATTGATTTGGATTTAGAAGTAGATCATGCTATTACAGATCATTGCGGAACTTGCACGGCATGTATTGATGCCTGTCCAACAGAAGCCATTACTGAACCCTACAAGGTTGACGGCAGTAAATGTATTTCTTATTTCACCATTGAACTCAAAGATAATATTCCAAACGAGATGAAAGGAAAATTTGATGATTGGATGTTTGGTTGTGATGTATGTCAAGACGTTTGCCCTTGGAATCGATTTTCTAAAGCACACAATGAACCTCTTTTTAATCCAAAACCAGAACTACTATCGATGACCAAGAAAGACTGGGAAGAAATCACCCTGGAAACTTTTAATATAGTTTTTAAAAAATCAGCTATCAAGCGCACAAAATATTCTGGATTGACTCGAAATATTAAGTTTTTAAAAGATTAAACAAAAAATTTCTTCATTACAATGATACTGCTAACTTTGTAAATCTAAACAACATTAGCTTTATGTCAAAACTAACCAGACACGATTTAGAAGCTTTAGCGTATCATGCTAAACCAAACCCAGGAAAAATTCAGGTGATTCCTACAAAAAAATATGCCACTCAGCGCGACTTGTCATTGGCGTATTCTCCAGGAGTTGCTGCTCCGTGCTTAGAAATCGAAAAGAACCCTTCAGAAGTCTATAAATACACTTCTAAAGGCAATTTAGTAGCCGTTATTTCCAACGGAACAGCTGTCTTAGGACTTGGAAATATTGGCCCAGAAGCTTCTAAACCAGTAATGGAAGGCAAAGGACTTTTGTTTAAAATATTTGCAGATATTGATGTTTTTGATATTGAAGTTGATACTGAAAATATTGACGAGTTTATAAATACAGTAAAAAATATTGCACCAACTTTTGGTGGAATCAATCTAGAGGATATTAAAGCTCCAGAGGCTTTTGAAATTGAAAAACGCTTAAAAGAAGAGTTGAAAATACCTGTTATGCATGACGATCAACACGGAACAGCTATTATTTCAGCTGCAGCTCTTTTAAATGCCTTAGAACTTGCAAAAAAAAATATTGAAGATGTACAAATAGTTGTGAGCGGAGCTGGAGCTGCTGCAATCTCTTGTACAAGGCTGTACATGTCTTTTGGTGCAACACGAGAAAATATTATCATGCTCGACAGCAGGGGAGTGATTCGTCAAAATCGTGAAAATCTTACTTCACAAAAATCTGAATTTGCAACCACAAAAAAAATAGACACTTTGGAAGAGGCGATGCATAATGCCGATGTGTTTATTGGCCTTTCAACTTCAGAAATAGTTTCTCCTGAAATGCTAAAGTCTATGGCCAAAAACCCTATTGTTTTTGCCATGGCCAATCCAGACCCAGAAATCACCTACGATTTAGCCATAAAAACAAGAGACGATATTATAATGGCCACTGGCAGAAGTGACAATCCTAACCAAGTTAATAATGTATTGGGATTTCCATTCATTTTTAGAGGTGCACTAGACGTAAGAGCAACAACTATTAATGAAGCTATGAAAAAAGCAGCTGTAATTGCCCTTGCAGAACTAGCCAAAGAGCCTGTACCAGAACAAGTAAATATTGCCTATGGAGAAATGCGATTGACTTTTGGTAGCGACTATATTATTCCAAAACCTTTTGATCCTCGATTAATTGCTAAAATACCTCCAGCTGTAGCCAAAGCAGCCATAGATAGTGGCGTTGCACAAGCACCAATTTTAGACTGGGAAAAGTACGAAGAAACCTTGTTGGACCGCATGGGGGCAGACAACAAAATTGTTCGATTATTATTTAATCGTGCAAAATTAAACCCAAAGCGTGTTGTTTTTGCAGAAGCCGACCAATTGGATGTTTTAAAAGCGGCCCAAATTGTGTTCGAAGAAGGCATAGCGCACCCAATTTTATTAGGTAATAAAAATCAAATAGAACGTCTAAAAGAAGAACTTGAATTTGACGCTGACGTTCCAATAATTGACCCAAAGGATGAATATCATTTGGAGCAAAAAAACAAATATGGCGAAGTGTTTTGGAAACAACAAAAACGTCGTGGGCAAACGCTTTTATCGGCTCAAAAACTCATGCGTGAACGAAATTATTATGCCGCAATGATGGTCAATGAGGGCGATGCAGATGCCCTAATTACAGGATACTCAAGAAATTACCCCTCAGTAGTAAAACCAATGCTCGATTTAATAGGTCTAGCGCCTGGATCGACAAGAATAGCCACAACTAACGTAATGATTACACGCAGAGGCCCTCTTTTTTTAAGTGACACAGCAATCAATATTAATCCTACCGCTCACGATTTGATAAAAATTACACAAATGACTTCTGGAGTGATGAAAATGTTTGGAATTACACCAGTAATGGCTATGCTGTCATATTCTAATTTTGGATCCTCAAAAGACCAAACAGCAACGAAAGTACGCGAAGCAGTATCGTATTTACACCGCAGGCATCCAGACTTATCTGTAGATGGAGAACTACAAACAGATTTTGCATTTAATAGTGAAATGTTGAAAGCAAACTTTCCATTTTCTAAATTAGCAAATAAAAAAGTAAATGGGCTTATTTTTCCAAATTTAGAGTCTGCAAATATAACATACAAGCTTCTAAAAGAACTCAATAGTTCAGAATCTATAGGGCCTATTATGATGGGGCTTCGAAAACCAGTTCATATCATACAATTTGGCGCAAGTGTAGACGAAATTGTAAACATGACAGCAGTTGCAGTGATTGATGCGCAGCAAAAAGAAAAGAATTGATTAGAACTCCTAGTTTTTCTTTCCTTAGAATACTATAATTTTAGTACATTTGATGTTCTAAATTTATAGTATGATCACACATATAATTGGAAAATTAGTTGAAAAATCTCCCACAAACGTTGTTGTAGATTGTAATGGTATAGGATATTTTATTCATATTTCACTACATACTTTTTCACAATTATCAGATGATGAGCATGTAAAACTGCTTACACATTTTCAAGTTAAAGAAGATGCACAACAACTCTATGGCTTTGCAACATCATCGGAACGAGAAATTTTTAGGCTACTTATTTCAGTTAGTGGTATTGGAACCAATACAGCCCGAACCATGTTGTCTTCTCTCACTCCTGAGCAAGTACGCGAAGGTATCGCATCAGAAGACGTAGCATTGATTCAATCGGTTAAAGGAATTGGGCTAAAAACTGCACAACGTGTCATTATTGATTTGAAAGATAAAATATTGAAAATATACGATATTGATGATTCAATTAGTATCTCGAACAATACAAACAGAGATGAAGCGTTATCAGCACTAGAAGTGCTTGGGTTTGCCAAAAAACAATCTGAAAAAGCGATTGGAAAAATTTTGTCTCAAACGCCTGATGCTTCTGTTGAACTAATCATCAAAGAAGCCCTAAAAAATTTATAAAGCTATTGAAAATTTTCAATCCAAAAATGATAATTAAACACTATGCTGTTGTACTATTCTTCAGCTTTAGTTGTTTGTTATGGTCTCAACAATCGCCTACGATACGAGACTCTACATCTACTACATTTTCTTTTAGAGACTTAAACCCACCTGACCCGATTAGTGTCATAAATAAATACAGTTATGACCCTATAACAGAGCGTTATTATTATACTTCAAAAATTGGGGACTATGACATAAAATACCCTATGATTTTAACTCCAGAAGAATTTCAGGATCTGATTCAAAAGGAGAATTTAAAACAATATTATAAAGAAAAATTAGACGCTTTTGATGGTAAAAAAGAGGGTTCAGATGATGCTAAAAAGAACTTAATTCCCGACTTGTATGTAAACTCTAAATTTTTTGAAACAATTTTTGGAAGTAATGTCATATCGGTTGTTCCTCAAGGGTCTGTAGAAATGGATCTAGGAGTGATGTATACTAAACAAGAGAACCCCTCGTTTTCGCCCAGGAATCAAAGTAATTTAACCTTTGATTTTGACCAACGTATAAGCTTGAGTTTGATGGGTAAAGTAGGGACACGTTTACAAGTTAATGCTAATTACGATACCCAATCTACATTTGATTTTCAAAACCTTATTAAACTAGAATTTGACCCTACAATTGACAGTGGAGAAGACAATATTCTACAAAAGCTAGAAATAGGAAATGTGAGTATGCCCCTAAATAGTTCATTGATTACAGGAGCTCAAAGCTTGTTTGGTGTAAAAACAGAGCTGCAATTTGGAAAAACCCGCATAACAGGAGTATTTTCTGAGCAACAATCTGAAACGCGGAGTATTGTTGCACAAGGCGGCGGAACATTGCAAGATTTTGATTTTTTTGGATTAGATTATGACGAAAACAGACATTTCTTTTTAGGACAATATTTTAGAGATCATTATGACCAAGCCCTAGAAAATTATCCTTTTATAAATTCCCAAATACAGATTAATCGAATTGAAGTGTGGGTAACCAACAGAACAAATCAAACCCAAAACGTCAGGAATATTTTGGCACTACAAGATTTAGGAGAATCCTCTAGAATAGGGCTGGCAGCTCCTCCAGTAGGTTTTGTAAATGTTGGACCAAATGCATATCCAGATAACACCAATAACGATTTTGATCCTACCAACATTGGCGGTACAGGCTCTCAACTTACAGAAGCTGTTCGAGACATTGCAACCGCTCAATCGGGCTTTTTGGTTACAGGGGTTAACGAAGGATTTGATTATGGAAAATTAGAAAACGCCAGAAAATTGACAGAGGGCAATGAATATACTGTCAACACACAACTAGGTTATATTTCTCTAAACCAGCGCCTTCAAAACGATGAAGTTTTGGCAGTTGCTTACCAATATACCGTTGGCGGCGAAGTATATCAAGTAGGAGAATTTGCCAATGACGGATTAAGCGCAACAGATGTTAGTACTGATATAAATACAGGAAATCAGGTTGTAAATAATCAAAGTCTTGTGTTGAAAATGTTAAAAAGCGCCGTAACAAATGTCAATCTTCCAATTTGGGATTTGATGATGAAAAATATCTACAACACAGGGGCGTATCAATTGTCTCAGGAAGATTTTAAATTGAATATTTTTTATAATGAAACCTCTTCATTAAATTTTATAACCCCTGTTGGTAGTACTCCATTTCCAACACCAACAGCTAATGAAGACCCAATAAATGAAATACCTCTAATTCGTCTTTTTAATTTTGATCGATTGAATTACAACAATGATCCCCAAAATAAAGGTGATGGATTTTTTGATTTTGTTCCTGGTTTAACGGTCATTCCCCAAAATGGAAAAATTGTTTTTACAAAAGTTGAACCTTTTGGTAGTTATTTATTTGAAGTTTTACGCTTAAATACTTCAGAGAATTACCAGGCAGATGAAACTCTTCCAGGAGCCTACAATGCCAACCAACAGAAATATGTTTATAAAAATTTGTATTCTACTACAAAAACCGCTGCACTTCAGGACAGTGAAAAAAACAAATTTCAAATTCGAGGGCGTTACAAATCTACAGGAGGTTCAGGGATTCCAATAGGAGCATTTAATGTACCGAGAGGATCTGTTAAAGTAACTGCTGGGGGGCGTGTTTTAGTGGAAGGTGTAGACTACACTGTTAACTATCAAATTGGTACAGTTCAAATTTTAGACCCTTCGCTTCAATCTTCAAATATTCCAATTCAAGTTTCCGTAGAAAATAACGCTGTTTTTGGACAACAAACAAAACGCTTTTCAGGCTTTAATGTTGAGCATCAATTTAATAAAAACTTTATTTTAGGAGCTACGCTTTTGAATTTGAATGAGCGCCCAATTACTCAGAAAGCTAATTATGGGTCAGAGCCCATAAACAACACTATTTTTGGAGTTAATGGAAACTATTCTACAGAAGTTCCTTTCCTTACACGCATGGCCAATAAACTCCCAAATATTGATAGCGATGCAGTATCGAACCTATCTGTACGTGGTGAGTTTGCATACTTAAAGCCTGGCGCTCCAAAAGGCACTGATTTTAATGGTGAAGTTACCTCTTATATAGACGATTTTGAGGGAACGCAAAATGGTATTAGTTTACTAGCGCCACAATCATGGTTTATATCTAGTAGGCCAAAAGAGTTAGGACGTGTATATGCTCAGGGAAATGAAGATGATAATGGATATCAAAATGGCTTTGATAGAGCACTTTTGAATTGGTATACTATTGATCCTATTTTCTACAGCTCGCAAAGGCCAGGTGAAATTACAGATGATGATATTTCAGATTTATATACAAGACGTATTTTTATTGACGAACTTTTTCCAGAAATTGATTTAGTTACAGGACAATATACCGTTATAAACTCTTTGGATTTGGTATATAACCCCACAGAAAGAGGGCCCTATAATTATCAGCAAGGGGCGGAAGATGGAATTTTAGATAATCCACAAAATAGTTGGGCTGGAATTTCCAGACAATTGACTTCGACAGATTTTGAACAAGCCAATGTGGAGTATGTAGAGTTTTGGTTGATGGACCCTTTTTTAAATAATCCAACAAATCCAGGAGGAAAACTCGTCCTTAACCTAGGTAATATTTCAGAAGACGTCATCAAAGATGGTAAAAAACAATATGAAAATGGACTTCCAGCCGATGGTGATATTAGTTTATTGCCTCAATCTGTATGGGGAACAGTAACCCCTCAAAACCAATCGTTAATCTATGCGTTTTCTTCTCAAGGTCAAGAACGCACTAATCAAGATATTGGCCTAGATGGGTATGATGATTTGGAAGAAGCTAATACAACTGACCCTAGGTTTTTACCGTTTTCAAATTTGGCCGATCCAGCTAATGACAATTACACCTATTATTTGAATACTTCTGGAGATATTTTTGAGAGATACAAACGATACAATGGTCTTGAGGGCAATTCTCCAGATGTTTTTAGTGAAACCAATAGAGGCTCTACAACGCAACCCGACGTAGAAGATATCAATAGAGATAACACAATGAATACCATTGATAGTTATTATGAATATGAAATTGACATCAATTCTGCAGCATTAAATAACCCGAATAGCCCATATATTGTTGATCGAAAGACGGTTACTGGCATAACATTACCAAACGGCTCACAATCTGGAAATATAAATTGGTATCAATTTAGAATTCCGCTAACAGAATTTACAGATGCTATTGGCGGTATTTCAGATTTTAGATCAATTCGTTTTACAAGATTATATTTAAAAGATTTCACACAAAAAACAGTATTAAGGTTTGGCACTTTTGATTTGGTACGCAGTGATTGGAGACGTTTTTTACAATCTTTGGACGACGATTCTAATGCAGCAACACTCTTAGAGCCAACAGATTTTAGCGTTGGAATTGTTGGTGTTCAAGAAAATGATGGAAGCTATGTTTCGCCCCCAAGCGTTCAGCGAGAGCAATTAAATAATAACAATACGATTGTTCGCCAAAACGAACAATCACTTGTAGTTGATGTTTGTGATTTGGAGAGATTGGACTCCAGAGCCGTCTTTAAAAACATTAATGTAGACATGCGTCAATACAAAAAACTAAAAATGTTTATTCATGCCGAAGATGGCGAAGCAGATAGTTTTGAACAAGGGAATTTAGTTGCTTTTGTACGAATGGGTAATGACTTTACACAAAACTATTATCAAATTGAGTTGCCTCTCAGGAAATCGTCAGGGGCTACAGGAGCTTCCGATTCTGAGGTTTGGCCAGAGTACAACGAGCTCAATATTTCTTTAGAACTTTTACAAAAAATAAAGGCACTTGGTATTAGTCAAGGAACACTAACCAATGAGGACCCTATATTTTATAATGTTATTGATGGAGTACTTCAAGAAACTCCAGTCGGAGAGTTTTCACCTTTTTCATTGGATTTAAATTCAACACAAACACAAGCGCCATTTGAGCAGCGTATTGCCATAAAAGGGAATCCAAATTTTGGAGATATTCGTTCTCTAATGGTAGGAATAAAAAATATAGGATCAACAGATCAGTGTGCTGAAGTTTGGTTCAATGAACTTCGACTTGCCGATATGGATAATGAAGGCGGTTGGGCGGCAATTATGAGTATGGATACTAATATTGCAGATTTTATGAATATCAATGCCACTGCAAAGCGAAGTACAACAGGTTTTGGAAATATAGATCAAGGTCCAAATGAGCGTAGCCGCGAAGACTTAAAACAATATGATTTTGTCACTAATATGAATATTGGACAATTGTTGCCCAAAAAATGGGGACTGCAAATTCCTTTTAACTATGGGCAAAGCGAAACATTAATCACACCAGAATACGACCAACAATACAAAGACTTGAAACTTCAAAACCGTTTGGATGCAGCAGAAACAAATGAAGAACGCGACCGAATACGGATGCAATCTGAGGATTACACAAAACGAAAAAGTATCAACTTTATAGGTATTAATAAACAACGTACTGGAGATGCTAAACCTAGAGTTTATGATGTAGAAAACTTAACGCTTAATTATTCCTACAATGAAATGACGCATAGAGATTTCGAAATTGAAAACTCTTTAGATCAAAACGTTCGTGTTGGAGCCAACTACAGCTACAGCTTTCAGCCTTTAAATTTTGAACCATTCAAGAAAAATGACTCATTATTTAAAGGCAAATACTGGAAGATTATAAAGGATTTTAATCTCAATTTAATGCCATCGAGCCTATCAATTAATTCTGACATAATCCGCCAATATCAAAGCCAAAAGTTCAGAGATGCCGATTTAGGGACTAGCAATATTACTGTTGATGAATTGATTCGAAGGAATTACACCTTTGATATACAGTATACGTTGAATTACCAGTTAACAAACGCCTTGAGTTTGAATTTTACATCTTCCAATAATCACATTGTTAGAAATTATTTTATAAATGATAATTTAAACGGCGATCAAGATTCGACGTTGGACGTGTGGGATCGTTTTTTCGACTTTGGCGACCCTAATAGACATTCACAACAATTAGGGATTAATTATGAATTGCCCCTAAATAAAATCCCTACACTCAGTTTCCTGAGGGCAAACTATAGCTACACAGGAGATTTCCTATGGACCAAAGGTTCAGACCTTTTTGGTCAGTTAAATGTTAATGGACAAACCTACGATTTAGGTAACTCTATTTCAAATGCAAATCAGCACAACCTAAACACCTCCTTTGATATGCGCAAGTTTTATCGTTATGTTGGAATAAAAAAACCAAAATCGAGAAGGCCATCACGTGTACAGAGCAACCCAAAAAACCGGACTCAACGAGCTAGTTCAAAAAAGAAATTCAAATTAAAAGATTTTGGAATAGGATTACTTACTAGCATCGATAGAATGCAAATAAATTATTCGGAAAATAACAGTTCATTTTTACCAGGATATTTACCAACACCTGGATTTATAGGGACTATGAAGCCCACTTTAGGATATACCATGGGAAGCCAGCGCGATGTTCGTCATATCGCAGCACAAAATGGTTGGCTAACAACCTTCGATCAATTTAATCAACAGTATTCTGAAACACATAACCAAAACCTAGATTATTCTATTAATACAGAGCCTATTTCAGATCTTAAAATTGATTTTACTGGCGGTAAAACCTATGCGACCAATTTTACAGAAAACTACAATACAACAGATACTAGTGGTAATGGTTTGAGTAATACCTATAATTCTTTAATTCAGAACACGTTTGGGAATTTCAACATTTCAACATCATTAATAAAAACAGCCTTTAGTAAAAGCGACGAGCGTAGCTCTGCCCCTTTTGAAGATTTCAAAAACAATCGTTTAGAAATAGCAAACCGTTTGGCACAGAATTTTTATGGCAATGATAATTATGCAACAGATATTGAAGGATACCCTCTTGGGTTTGGCAAAAACAGTCAATCTGTGTTATTGCCAGCATTTTTGTCCGCATATTCTGGTAAAAAAGCGAGTAAAATAAGTTTAGACGCGTTTCGAGATATCCCAATTCCAAATTGGACCTTGAAATATACTGGATTCATGAAAAATAAATGGTTTAAAAAACGATTCAAACGATTCTCTATTACTCATGGATATCGATCTTCTTACACCATAAATCAGTTCCGTACAAATCTAGATTACAAAGCTGCAGATCCAAATTTGGATTATGTTAGCCAAAACCCAAATGTTTTGGACCAGTCTGGAAATTTCAAGGCTCAAACGCTTTTTAGTAATGTGAACTTAGTAGAGCAATTTAGTCCATTAATTAAAGTTGATTTTGAAATGAAAAATTCAGTAAAATTTTCAACAGAAATCAAAAAAGACAGAAGTCTATCTGTAAGTTTTGACAACAACTTACTTACAGAAATCCAAGGATATGAGTATATTTTTGGATTGGGTTACCGTATCAAAGATTTAAGGATTCGTTCAAAATTAGCTGGACCGAAAAAAATCATAAAAAGTGATTTAAACATGAAAGCGGACTTATCTGTAAGAAATAATAAAACCATTATAAGATACTTGGATTTAGATAATAATCAAGTGAGTGCAGGTCAAACCATTTGGAGTCTCAAATATGCTGCCGATTATGCCTTTAGCAACAATTTGACAGCCATATTCTATTTTGATTATGCATTTTCTGAATATGCTATTTCAACAGCTTTTCCACAAACTACTATTAGGTCTGGATTCACACTACGCTACAATTTTGGAAATTAATACAACAATATAAAACCACTAATAATGAATGTACCTGAAAAATTAAAATACACAAAAGACCATGAGTGGGTCCTTTTAGAAGGTGATGTGCTCACAATTGGAATTACAGATTTTGCACAAAGCGAGCTAGGTGACATTGTGTATGTAGAAGTTGACACATTGGATGAAACTCTTGAAGCCGAAGAAGTTTTTGGTACGGTAGAAGCCGTAAAAACAGTTTCAGATTTATTTCTTCCTGTTTCTGGAGAAATTATTGAATTTAACGAATCTTTGGAAGATGAGCCAGAAAAAGTAAATGACGATCCATATGGAGCAGGATGGATGATTAAACTTAAATGTACAAACATTTCTGAGCTTGACGAACTACTTTCTGCTGAGGACTACAAAACGCTGATTGGTGCCTAAAATACTATTTCATATAACAACCATTAGTTATACAATTCTTTTGGCTATTGGTAGCTTGGCAAAAATTAACAATCAATCTACATTTAATATTAAATATGAAGACAAGATTGTTCATTTTTTAGCTTATGCCATACTTTGTATGTTAGTTTTTTTGTCTTTAACCATCAAAGGAATAAATAAAAGTTTGCTTTACGCTGTTTTGTTTGCATTTATTTACGGTATAGTTCTTGAACTGTTGCAAAGTATGATGACACACACAAGAGTCTCAGAGGGCTTAGACATTGTTGCAAACACACTAGGAATTCTAGCGATGGCAGTATATGTAAGTCGGAAAAAACAAGTGCTTGATAAAAAACTGAAAACGTTTATGTAAATTTATTTTTTTTAATTAATTTAACACCCAGTAAAAAACGCAAAATGGAATCAAAGAAAAACCCAAAAGCAGATGTCAGCAGAAATGGTTCTATCTATTTCGCTGTAGGATTAGCATTGATGTTATTTTTAACATATTCGACGTTGAACTACAAAACTTATGACAAATCTGATATTGATATCGGGAAACTCAATTTGGATGAAGAATTAGATGAAGAAATTCCAATCATAGAACAAATTATTCCACCACCGCCACCACCGCCACCACCAGCTGCACCAGAAGTTATAGAGGTTGTAGAAGATGAAGAAGAAATTGAAGAAACAGTAATAGAATCGACTGAAACAGACCAAGAAGAAGAAATTGTAGAAGTTGAAGAAATTGAAGTTGAAGAAGTTGTTGAAGACGTTGAAGTTCAATTTGCTGTAATCGAGAATGTGCCAGAATATCCTGGTTGCGAGCGCGGCTCGAATACAGAAAAGCGTAAATGTATGTCTGATAAAATTGCAAAATTTGTTCAACGAAAATTTAATACAGATTTGGCTGGAGATTTAGGGCTTTCAGGAAGACAACGAATTAGTGTTATTTTCAAAATTGACAAGAACGGAAACGTAACAGGAGTACGCTCCAGAGCACCTCATCCTAGGTTAGAAAAAGAGGCTGCAAGAGTCATTAATATGTTGCCAAAAATGAAACCTGGTCGCCAACGAGGAAAACCAGTAATTGTACCCTATTCGTTACCAATCACTTTTCAGGTACAAGACTAGTCTTTTAAAAACATAACAACTAAATCCCACCTTTTCGTGGGATTTTTTTTGGCATATTTCTTGATAAATATACATAGCATAAACCCTTAAAATCTTAGCTATGGACAAGACCTCAAAAAATATTGAGCCTAATAAATGCTCAAATGTTAAAAAAAATCCTAATGTAGATGTGGGAAGAAACGGTTCCATCTATTTTGCAGTTGGATTAGCATTGATGTTGTTTTTAACTTACACAACTTTAAACTATAAAACTTACGACAAGCCCAATATTGATATCGAGAAACTTAATATAGATGAAGAGATAGATGAAGAAATTCCAATCATAGAGCAGATAGTTCAACCACCTCCACCACCTCCACCCCCAGCAGCTCCCGAAGTTATTCAGGTTGTGGAAGATGAAGAAGAGGTTGAGGAAACTGTTATAGAGTCAACTGAGACCGATCAAGAAGAGGAAATTGTAGAGGTTGAGGAAGTTGAAGTTGAAGAAGTTGTTGAAGACGTTGAAGTTCCATTTGCAGTAATTGAAAATGTTCCAGAATATCCTGGCTGCGAACGTGGATCAAATGCGGATAAGCGTAAATGTATGTCTGATAAGATTTCAAAATTCGTTAAGCGAAAATTTAATACAGATTTAGCAGGAGAGTTAGGGCTTTCTGGAAGACTACGGATCAGCGTTTTATTTAAGATAGATAAAAATGGAAACGTAACAGGTATTCGATCCAGAGGACCACACCCAAGATTAGAAAAAGAGGCGGCTCGAGTGATTAATATGTTGCCAAAAATGAAACCTGGTCGTCAAAGAGGAAACCCTGTAATTGTCCCCTATTCTCTACCAATTGTATTTGAAGTTCAAGAATAAATTTTTTAGATCAAATAAAGATAGTTTTTGTTATAATCAATTATAGCTTTACCATTTTTTAGAACGTCGGCTCCAATTATGCCGTCTACCGCCACTAAATCTGCAGCTTCAAAAGCAGCATTAATAGGATCTAAATCTATTAATGCTATAGTACATTTTTTCAAAGACCATTGTCCAAAATTCAATTGATTGTTGCGAGAAACAAACGCATCAATTTGCTCTGGGCCAGCGCCACTAGCTTTTATTTGAGATTCTCCCAAAGTGAGTTTGAATTTTTCTTTTAAATTTTTGGCTACAAAAGATGTAGAAGCACCAGTATCTAAAATAAAATTTCCTTTCACACCATTTATTTTTGCGATTAATTTGTAATGATTACTTTTGATGAAATGTAATTTAACCTTGTGAAAATGATTTTCAGATAAAAACTGCATTAATGAAATTTTATTTTTCAAGACTATAATTTTTTAAACAAAGATACTACACAAAATAGTACTTTTGTGTCATGATTATAACCGATACCCATACTCACCTCTATAGCGAAGCTTTTGATGAAGACCGAGATGAAATGATAGCACGAGCTCTTAAGGTTGGTGTCACCCGTTTTTTTGTACCTGCCATAGACTCTACATATTCCGAAAGCATGTATGCACTAGAAAGCAAATACCCAGAACAAGTCTTCTTGATGATGGGTGTACACCCAACTCATGTTAAAGATAATTATATTGAGGAATTAAACCATGTAAAGCAGGCTTTAGAAAGGAGAACGTTTGTGGCTATTGGTGAAATTGGAATTGATTTGTATTGGGACAATTCAACACTACAAAAGCAACAAGATGCATTTCGAATTCAAATTCAGCTGGCTAAACGTAACAATCTTCCCATTATTATTCATTGTAGAGACGCTTTTGACGAAGTTTTCGAAATTTTAGAAGAAGAAAAAGCCGATGATTTGTTCGGGATTTTTCATTGTTTTTCGGGAACACTAAAGCAAGCACACAAAGCTATATCATACAATATGAAACTTGGTATTGGAGGCGTTGTAACCTTTAAAAATGGAAAAATAGATCAGTTTTTATCACAAATTGATTTGAAACATATTGTTTTAGAGACAGATGCGCCATATTTGGCACCTGTACCATTTAGAGGAGAGCGAAATGAAAGCGGGTATATAGTTGAGGTGTTGGAAAAACTTTCCTCAATTTATGGGCAAAGCACAACACAAATTGCTGAAATAACAACCAAAAATTCAAAAGATATTTTCAAGATTTAGTACAATGCAAATAAAAATATTGTTAATATATACTGGAGGCACTATTGGCATGATGAAAGCGCCAAATTCGGAGTCACTTCAGGCATTCGATTTTCAAAATCTATTGAAAAATATTCCCGAACTCCAACTTTTGAACTGCGATATTGATACTATTTCTTTTAAAAATCCACTCGATTCTTCAAATATGAACCCTGCTCATTGGGTGACTTTAGTCGAAATTATAGAAAAACATTACGACACCCATCATGGTTTTGTTGTGCTTCATGGCAGCGACACCATGAGTTATTCTGCATCTGCGTTAAGTTTTATGTTAGAAAATTTAAATAAACCAGTAATTTTTACAGGCTCACAACTTCCTATCGGTGATCTGCGAACAGATGCAAAAGAAAATCTCATCACATCAATACAACTAGCGAGTTTACGTCAGAACAATGCTGCTGTTATTAAAGAAGTTGGATTATATTTTGAGTACAAACTATACCGAGGAAATAGAACTACAAAAATCAATGCTGATCATTTTGAGGCCTTTGCCTCGAACAATTTCCCACCCTTGGTGACTTCTGGAGTTCAGCTTCAAGTACAATACAACTTATTGCAGAAGAACTTTACTCAAAACACATTAAAAGTTCATAAATCCTTGGACACAAATGTTGTAATTATAAAGCTTTTTCCTGGGATCCAACCTATCGTTCTAAAATCGATTTTAGAAACGCCAAACTTGAAAGGAGTGATTTTAGAAACCTATGGTTCTGGAAATGCAACAACAAAAGAATGGTTTCTAAAGTTGTTAAAAGAAGCGATTTCTAAGGAAATTTATATCATCAATGTTACTCAATGTTCAGGAGGAATGGTACACATGGGGCACTATCAAACCAGTACAGGAATGCGTGAACTGGGTGTAATTTCTGCAAAGGACATGACTTCTGAAGCCGCAATAGCAAAACTCATGTATTTACTAGGAGAAAAAACACCCAAAAACACTTTTCAATTAGTTTTTGAAACGTCAATTCGGGGGGAATTAACGGAAAATTAAGAGGTATTTTCTTTCACAAGTAAACAATTTTTTATTTATTTGACCCTTTAACAAAATTAGAGAGGTGGCCGAGTGGTCTAAGGCGCACGCCTGGAAAGTGTGTATACGCCAAAAGCGTATCGAGGGTTCGAATCCCTTCCTCTCTGCTGATTTTGATTTATGTTAGTAAAGCTTAAATATTTTGGACTTTCGCTGAGCATATTTGCGATTCTTTTTAAGCTCATGTCTTGGCAGTTTGCAGAAGTTTTTCTAATCGTTGGATTAAGTTCATTAGGAGTTTACTTTCTCATTAAAATTTTTAAATAGTTTAGTTTTGCTTATTTTCATAAAATGAGCAAAAAATTAAGGTAAAATTAATTTTATCTAATCCATAATAATTTAAACACTAATCTATTGTTTTTCAGATACTATCCTCTCTCTTTAAAATCATTTTTTAAGTCAATTTAATTTTTATTTTTCTAGTGTTATTTTTTTTATATCTTTATCAATCTATAAACAATTCAAATATTTATAAATTTTAAGAATAGAACAATGAAAAAATTATTTCCAATTCTAGCAATCGCACTAACGATGGCATTCGGGTCTGTAAATGCAAGTACATACACGAACATGAACACCACAGTAACCACAATTGTAAGCCCAGTACAAGACGCTGCGGCTGAAGAAGTGGAATCATTAGGATTTCATCAAGAACTAAAAAAGCGTTTTATCGAAGGTGGTCCAGGTTTCATGGGTATCGTTTTATTATGCCTTATTTTAGGACTAGCCATTGCAATCGAAAGAATTATTTTCTTAAATCTTTCAACTACAAATTCAAAGAAGTTAACTGAAGACGTAGAACAAGCCCTTGCATCTGGAGGAGTAGAAGCCGCAAAAGCAGTGTGTAGAAATACAAAAGGACCTATTGCTTCAATCTTTTATCAAGGTCTTGACCGTGCCAATGAGGATTTAGATGCTGCCGAAAAAGCAGTAGTTGCTTATGGTGGTGTACAAATGGGACAATTAGAAAAGAATGTATCCTGGATTTCTCTATTTATCGCCTTGGCGCCAATGCTTGGTTTCATGGGAACAGTAATTGGAATGATTCAAGCTTTCGACAAAATTGAAGCTGCAGGAGATATGCAGCCTTCACTAGTAGCAGGAGGTATTAAGGTAGCCCTTTTAACAACAGTATTTGGTCTGATAGTTGCAATTATCTTACAAATTTTTTACAACTATGTCATAGCAAAAATTGATAGCATTGTAAACAATATGGAAGATGCTTCTATCTCATTGATGGACATCCTTGTAAAAAACAAAAAATAATACTTCTTAACTCAAACTAAATCAAATAATTATGGATTTACAAAAATTATTAAAGATTATAGCTGCAGTTATAGGAGTCCTTTCAATAGTTTTTCTTGTAAGTATCATTTCTACTGGAGACGATGCCATTAAAGCTGGAGAAAGTGCGTCAAGTGTCAATACATTTATGTATGTTGCTTATTTTATCTTAGCAGTTGCTGTTTTAGCAGTAGTTCTTTTTACAATACTTAACTTGATTTCAAATGCAGCGGGATTAAAAAACACCTTAATTTCAGTAGGTGCTTTTTTGGTTCTCGCCCTAATATGTTACTTCGTATTAGCTTCAGGAAATGAAACAGTCTTAAAAGATGGCTCAATTCTTACTGTTAGCGAATCAAAGCTCGTTGGTGCAGGATTGTATTTATTCTATACACTTGGACTTGTAGCAGCTGTAACAATGCTATTTTTTGGTGTCAAAAAAACTTTAAATAAGTAATTATGGCCAAACGATCTGCACCAGAAGTTAATGCAGGCTCTATGGCCGACATTGCCTTCCTACTGTTAATATTTTTCTTGGTGACAACAACCATTGAAAAGGATTCGGGAATCAATCGAAAGCTACCACCTATGGAAGAAGTCGACCCGCCTATCATCAAACAAAAAAATATCTTTACAGTACTACTCAATGGAAAAGATCAATTGCTTGTGGAAGATGAACTCATGGATATAGCCGATTTGCGCGCTGCAGCCGTAGAGTTTTTGGACAACAATGGAGATAAATCCTGCGATTATTGTCAGGGTAAAAAAGACCCATCGTCATCCGATAATCCAGACAAAGCAATAATATCTTTGAAGAATGAACGCGAAACGTCTTATGCTGCATATATTTCTGTACAAAATGAACTAGTGGCCGCCTACAATGTTTTAAGAAATAGACGAGCTTTAGAACTAGGCCCTTCAAAAGGATTTAGAGACATGAATTTTGTGGAAATGCAAAAAAATTACAAAGACGCTCGATTTATTGGAAATAAAGAGAAACTCAAAACAGTTATTGATCAAATCAAATTAGAGTTTCCACAAAAACTCTCTGAAGTACAGTAGTTTAATTATTTAAAAGAAAACAAAAATGTCAAAATTTAAAAAGAAAAAAGACGGAGGGCTTCCTGCTATATCCACAGCCTCTTTACCAGATATTGTATTTATGTTATTGTTCTTTTTTATGGTTGCTACCGTTATGCGAGAAAATTCATTGAAAATACAAAACTCATTACCAGTGGCCAATCAAGTTGAAAAATTGGATAAGAAAAACCCTGTAAGTTATATTTATATGGGAAAACCAAGCTCTGGTTATGAGAAATTTGGAAGCGAAGCAAGGATACAACTGAACGATCAATTTGCATCACTTACAGATGTGAGTGCATTTATCAGTTCAGAAAGGGCTGCGCTGCGCGAAGAATTGATTCCATTTTTAACTGTAGCTCTAAAAGTAGATAGAGAAGCGAATATGGGTATTGTTGGTGATGTTAAGCAAGAGCTTAGAAAAGTTAACGCATTGAAAATCAACTATACAACAGGGGTTGGAGATGTAACCACAAATATGAATTAATTTTCATTCAGTAATCTATTCAAATATAGAGGCATTCAAATTTGAATGCCTTTTTTTGTACATTTAATCTTTGCAAACTTTTTCATTATGAAACATATCATTATTGTCATCGTTTTACTGCTACAATTTGTTGACGTTTTGGCTCAAAATTCAACAGAAGATATCGATTCAAACTACCGGGAAGATCAATTTTATTTTGGCCTTACTTATAACAGTCTTACTACTACTCCAGAAAATTTTAATCAAACGGGGTTTTCACCAGGGCTTAAAGTTGGTTTTATTCGTGATTTCCCCATAAATCTTCAGCGTAACATTGCCATAGGTATTGGTGTAGGGTATGCTTTTAATATTTATTCTGGAAATATCAAAATTTCACCTACATCTTCAGAAAATTATAATTATGAAATTGTTTCCAATAATTCTTTTCAAAAGAATAGATTTTCTCATCAATCTATTGAAATTCCAATTGAATTTCGTTGGCGAACTTCTACAGCTCAAAGCTATAAATTTTGGAGAGTATATGCTGGATTTAAAGCTAGTTATATTTTGGCATCCACATATGTTTATCAAATCCAAGAGATATCATCTAAACTGAAAAATATTGACCTTAATAATTGGCAATATGGATTGACGCTAAGTTTGGGATACAATAACTGGAATGGATTTGTTTATTATGGATTAAATCCTATGTTTAATGATGCTGCTATCAATCAAAACACTCTAGATACCAAAAGTTTTAAAATTGGTTTGATGTTTTATTTCTTATAAGAAATAAAGAGAGCTTAACTTTATTCGTTAAGCAATTATGTAGGAACTGATGCCAAAACAAATTATTGTTGAACAGATTCACCTTTAAATAACACATTTTTCCACATCGCTATTATCTTAAAATTTAGTAATTTTGCGGACTAATTGAGTAAAGATGAGCGCATTATTTCCAGAGTATAAAGGATTAAACTTACCAACTGTAGCAGAAGAACTGTTAGACTATTGGAAAAAGCACCATATTTTTGAGGAGAGTATTACCTCAAGAGATGGACAAACACCTTATGTTTTTTTTGAAGGCCCTCCATCTGCAAATGGTTTACCAGGCGTACATCATGTTTTGGCTCGAGCCATAAAAGATATTTTTCCAAGATATAAAACCATGAAAGGCTTTCAGGTTAAGCGAAAAGCGGGCTGGGACACACACGGTCTTCCTATTGAGCTTGGCGTTGAAAAAGAGCTTGGGATCACTAAAGAAGACATTGGAAAAACTATATCTGTTGAAGACTACAACGCTGCGTGCAGAAAAGCAGTTATGCGCTATACAGATGTTTGGAACGACCTTACCGAAAAAATGGGGTATTGGGTCAATATGGACGATCCTTATGTTACTTACGACTCAAAATATATGGAAAGTGTATGGTGGTTACTCAAACAGATTTACAATAAAAATTTATTATATAAAGGCTATACAATACAACCATATTCTCCAAAGGCAGGAACTGGTTTGAGCTCACATGAACTAAATCAACCTGGAACGTATCAAGACGTAACAGATACTACTGTGGTGGCTCAGTTTCAAGCTGTTCAAGCTACTTTGCCAGAGTTCTTACAAAATGAAGGCCCAATTCACTTTTTGGCATGGACTACAACGCCTTGGACTTTGCCAAGCAATACTGCACTTACCGTAGGTCCAAAAATTGAGTATGTTCTTATAAAAACCTTCAATCAATATACATTTGACGCTGTTAATGTAGTTTTAGCAAAAGCATTAATTGGGAAACAATTCTCTGGAAAGTTTGCACAAGTTGAAACAACTCAAGAATTGGAGAACTACAAAAAAGACGATAAAAATATTCCATTTTTTGTTCAAAAATCATTTATTGGTGGAGATTTAGTTGGGATAAAATATGAGCAACTGCTTCAATATGCTTTACCAAATGATAATCCAGAAAATGCATTTCGAGTTATTGCAGGAGATTTTGTAACAACAGAAGATGGAACAGGAATTGTTCATACAGCACCTACATTTGGTGCCGATGATGCTATTGCTGCCAAACAAGCAAGGCCGGAAGTCCCACCACTTCTTGTTAAAGATGAAGGCGACAACTTGGTGCCATTGGTTGATTTTCAGGGGCGTTTTCGAAAAGAAGTCTCTGACTTTGCAGGGCGTTATGTAAAAAATGAATATTATCCTGATGGCGAAGCACCAGATAAATCTGTAGATGTTGAGCTAGCCATTAAACTTAAAATTGAAAATAAAGCCTTTAAGGTTGAAAAATATAAACATAGCTATCCAAACTGTTGGCGCACCGACAAACCTATTTTGTACTATCCTTTAGATTCGTGGTTCATTAAAATTAGCGACATTAAAAAGCGCATGTTTGAGCTCAATCAAAGCATAAATTGGAAACCAAAAAGCACAGGAGAGGGACGTTTTGGGAATTGGCTTGCCAATGCCAATGATTGGAACTTATCGCGTTCGCGCTACTGGGGTATTCCACTACCGATTTGGCGTACAGAGGACGGAAAAGAGGAGATTTGTATTGGTTCAGTTGAAGAATTAAAGTTAGAAATTCAAAAATCTATTGATGCAGGATTAATGTCAAAAGATATTTTTGAAGATTTTGTAGTTGGAGATTTTTCAGATGAAAATTATTTAAAAATAGATTTACACAAAAATATTGTTGATGCTATTGTGTTAGTTTCTTCATCAGGGACCCCAATGCATCGCGAAAGTGATCTTATTGACGTATGGTTTGACTCTGGTAGTATGCCCTACGCACAATGGCACTATCCTTTTGAAAATAAAGAGCTTATAGATCATAATAAGGCATTTCCAGCAGATTTTATTGCAGAAGGAGTAGACCAAACACGAGGATGGTTTTATACACTTCATGCTATTGGAACAATGGTTTTTGATTCCGTAGCCTACAAAAATGTAGTTTCCAACGGCTTAGTATTAGATAAAAATGGGCAAAAAATGTCCAAACGTTTAGGTAATGCTACTGACCCTTTTGAGACTTTAGCCACTTATGGTCCAGATGCTACCCGTTGGTATATGATTAGTAATGCTAATCCGTGGGATAATTTAAAATTTGATATTGATGGCATTGAGGAAGTTAAACGCAAGTTTTTTGGCACGTTGTACAACACCTATTCTTTCTTTACGCTTTATGCAAATATTGATAAATTCAATTATTCAGAGGCCGATATTCCTTTGGAAGAGCGTCCTGAAATTGACCGCTGGGTTTTATCTGAGCTTAATACACTAATTATAAAAGTAGATGAGTATTATGGGGATTATGAGCCCACTAAGGCTGCAAGAGTTATTTCAGAATTCACGCAAGAGCTATTGAGTAATTGGTATGTACGCTTGAGCAGAAGGCGATTTTGGAAAGGAAATTATCAAGCCGATAAAATTTCAGCATACCAAACGTTGTACACCTGTATGCTAACCATTGCAAAACTCGGCGCACCTATTGCACCATTCTTTATGGATCGTCTTTATTTAGACCTTGTAAAACATACTAAAAAAGAGCCGTACAAAAGTGTTCATTTGGCAGAATTTCCCAAAGCCAGCCTAGAGACGATTGATATAGCATTGGAGCATAAAATGGCACAAGCACAATTAATTTCTTCTTTGGTGCTCTCGCTCAGAGCAAAAGAAAAAATAAAAGTTCGCCAACCATTGCAAAAAATTATGATTCCAGTTTCATCATCAGAACAAAAAGAAGAAATTTTGGCCATATCAGATCTTATAAAACACGAAGTAAATGTGAAAGAAATTGAACTTTTGGAAGATGCTTCAGATATTTTAGTAAAACAAATTAAACCAAATTTTAAGGTCTTGGGACCAAGATTTGGAAAGGATATGAGGTTTGTAGCTACAGCAATTCAGAAGCTCGATGCAAATGCTATAAAAGAAATTGAAAAAGAAGGAAGCTTGGGAGTTAAAATTAATGGAAAAATTAGTACATTGACCCTCGATGATGTAGAAATTACATCACAAGATATTGAAGGATGGCTAGTGGCCAACCAAGGCGCAATGACTGTGGCATTGGATGTTACCATTTCGGAGTCATTAAAGGAAGAAGGAATTGCTCGTGAACTTGTAAATCGTATTCAAAATTTAAGAAAAGATTCAGGATTTGAAGTAACAGACAATATTGCTGTTTTTCTTTTACACCACGAAAATATGCATAAAGCCATTCAAAATAATTTAGATTATATAAAATTAGAAACTTTAACAAAAACATTACATGAAGTTAATCAACTTGATAAGGGAATTGAAATAAATTTTGATGATATTTCCACTAAGTTATTTATTCAGCAACACACATAAAAATGATGTCTATGGAAACAACTAACAGATACTCAGACAAAGATTTAGAAGAATTCAAAATATTGATTCAACAAAAAATTGAAAAGGCACAACACGATTTGGAACTTATAAAAAGTGCCTATATGAACGATTTAAATAATGGTACAGAAGATACTTCTCCAACATTTAAAGCGTTTGATGAAGGGAGTCAAGTGATGAGCAAAGAGTCTAATGCACAACTTGCAATTCGTCAAGAAAAATTTATTAGAGATCTTAAAAATGCACTCATTAGAATCAAAAATAAAACTTACGGTGTTTGTAGAGTTACAGGTAAACTCATCAATAAAAAACGATTGGAACTTGTGCCACACGCAACTTTGAGTATCGAAGCAAAAAATATGCAGCGATAGGATGTCCAAAAAGTACATCCTTTGTCTTGTTTTATTTGTTTTAATTTTTGATCAACTTTCTAAAATTTACATAAAAACCCATTATGAACTCGGTCAACAGTGGGTGGTTTTTAGCTGGTTTAAAATTCTTTTTGTAGAGAACGATGGTATGGCTTGGGGTGCAAAACTTAGTGATCTATTCTCTTTTATATCAGATAAATCTGCAAAATTATACCTTACACTCTTTAGAATAGTTGCCGTTGTTGGAATTGGCTATTGGCTTTTTGATTCTTTAAAAAAACACGCCTCTAAGTTACTGACTTGCGCCATTGCACTCATTTTTTCTGGTGCGCTTGGCAATATCATTGATTCTGTTTTTTATGGTGTTATTTTTAACCACAGCTATGGTCAAAAAGCTACAATTTTTGCTGAAAATAACTACAGTGGATTATTTTATGGAAAAGTTGTAGATATGTTACATTTTCCACTATTTTCAGGAAATTTCCCAAACTGGATGCCGTTTGTTGGAGGAAATTATTTCACCTTTTTTAATCCAGTTTTTAATATAGCTGATATTGCTATAAGTACTGGTGTTGGACTTCTTCTACTATACAACAGTAAATGCACTAGTTTCAAACCTTCTCTTACTCAAAAAAATAGACCCGATTTGGAGTAATACAATAGTCTAAAGGAACGTCATATGTTTGATTATCTTCTATTGTAGGTTCAGCTTCAAAAAAAGAAAGCCCTATTTTAATGGCATTTGGGCAATTTTTTAAAAAAGTATCATAAAACCCTTTACCATACCCAACCCGATGGCCTTTTTCATCAAAAGCTAATAAAGGAACAAATACCACTTCAATTTGTTCGTTTTGGATTTGTATGCCACCATTTGGCTCTGGAATGTTCCAAATATTAGGTTTAATCACAGTATTGTCTGTGAGTAAAAAATGTGTCATTTCGCCTGTTGAAATATTGCTTTTAGGAATCACAATATTTTTATCTTTTCCAAACAAAATACTAATTAACGGCTCTGTTTCTATTTCTTTCAAATGCTTGATAGTCATAAAGATATGAAAAAAACTAGCGTCCCAAATGGGGAGTTTAAGCGTTTGATTTGCAATTTGTAAGCTTAAATTATCAATGGTAGATTGATTTAAAGTTTTACGCTGTTGTTTGTAGGTTGTTCTTAGGTCTCTTTTATTCATAAATTAAATTTTGTAGAACATCGAAAAAGGGCATCGCCTTTATAGACAATAGGGTCTTCATTAATATTTAAAATATACCCTTTACAGTCTGCTTTGACCGACTGATTAAATTTTCCATAAGCATCAGTTATATACCCCAAAATAGTATTTTTTTCAACTTTAGAATTGAGTTTTATAGTCGCACGAAACAATCCAGAAGATTTAGCTCTAATCCATTTACTTTCTTCAATAAAAATAATTTCTTTTTTTGGTAAAGACACCTTAAATTTTGACCCCAACATACCAAGATGATTCAAAATTCGCTTGGCTCCATTGACTCCCGTATTGGTGACTTGTGCATCAATATGATAAGATTTTCCGCCTTCAAAAAGTAAAATAGGAATATTGTGCTTGTCACAAGCACTTCGGAATGATTTCGGGATTTTTTTAGAATAGACCACAAATGGAGCACCATAGGCCTTTGCCCATTTTTTAAGTTTTGGCACTTCCTTTACAATTCTAATTTGAGGCGCATTGAAACGCCCTGCGCCACCTGTATGATGATCGATAATAAAATCAACTTGGGGTATAATTTCATGCATGAGTTTATAGGCCACCTGACTGGCTAATGAGCCTGATTTTGAGCCAGGGAAAACACGATTTAAATCGCGACCATCGGGGAGTTCTCGAGCTTTGTTGAGAAATCCAAAAATATTCAAAACTGGAATACAAATAATCGTCCCTTTCTTGGGTCTATTGATGCCTTTTGAAATCAGTTGCCTAACAATCTCAACACCATTCACTTCGTCTCCATGAATACCTGCAGTAAACAAAATAACTGGGCCTGGCTTTTTAGAGCGATTGATAATTACTGGGACATCAACCCTGGTGCGCGTATGTAGTTTTGCTACATGAAAATTAATTTCTCTTGATTCGCCAGCAGCGATATCTTCACCAAGTATATTTAATGAAGAATTGTTTTCCATTATAAACGTTTATTTCTTTCAATGAATGTTATGATAGCTTTAGCTATATTTTTTTGTGAAGCACCTTCAATTCCTTCAAGTCCTGGGGTAGAATTAATCTCCATTATTAATGGTCCACGATTGGATTGTAAAATATCTACTCCACAAACAGGTAGTTTAAGTTGACGTGCAGATTTAATGGCGATTTTCAGTTCAGCTTCCGACATTCTATAGTACTGAAATGTGCCGCCGCGATGCAAATTTGATCTAAATTCACCTTCTTTTCCTTGTCTTTTCATGGCTCCAATGACTTGACCATCTACAATAAATGCACGAATATCAACCCCTTTTGCTTCCGAAATATATTCTTGAACTAAGGCTCTGGCTTGCAACCCATTAAAGGCTTCCAAAACAGATTCAGCAGCGTTTTTACTTTCGGCCAAAACAACACCAAGCCCTTGAGTTCCTTCTAGTAGTTTAATCACTACTGGTGTACCTCCAACGTGTTCTATGACTTCCTCAACGTCTTTGGAATAGTTAGTAAATACAGTTTTTGGCATGTCTATACCACCTTTTGAAAGGTGCTGAAAACTACGCAGTTTGTCTCTAGAACGAATAATAGCATCTGACGAAACAGTAGAAAATACATTCATCATTTCAAATTGGCGCACTACTGCACAGCCATAATAAGTTACGGAAGCTCCAATTCGAGGAATAATGGCATCAACATCATTAAGATACTTTCCCTTATAATAGACTGTCGGCTTTTCTTTTTCAATGATCAAGTCACAGCTTAAAGGATCAATAACTTCTGCATCGTGACCTCTATTTTCTGCCTCTTCAATGAGCCTTCTAGTGGAGTATAGATTTTTATTTCGAGATAAAATAACAATGTTCATAGCAAAAATTGCAGCTAATTTTAAAGCAATATACTAAAAAACTGTAATGGATTTTTACAATACTAGGAATTAATCTACCTTTGGGAAGATGTCATGTTCAAGATTAGAAATACAACTCAAAACTCTTCCGAGTACGCCCGGGGTCTATCAATTTTTTGATGTAAATGATGTTGTAATTTATGTGGGGAAGGCTAAAAATTTAAAAAATCGCGTTCGATCGTATTTTAACAAAGTTCATGATTACGGTAAAACCAACGTTTTGGTTAAAAAAATTCACAACATCAAACACATTGTTGTTGATACTGAAACAGATGCGTTATTGCTTGAAAATAACCTAATTAAAAAATATCAACCTCGCTATAATGTTCTTTTAAAAGATGATAAGTCATACCCGTGGATTTGTATAAAAAAAGAGCGATTTCCTCGAGTTTTTCAGACACGACGAGTCATCAAGGATGGCTCAGAATATTTTGGACCATACACCAGCGTAAAAACAGTTTCAACATTACTGGATTTAATAAAAGGACTTTTTCCAATCCGAACATGTAATTATGACTTGTCTGAAGAAAAAATTAAAAATCAAAAATATAAAGTATGCTTGGAGTATCATTTAAGCAATTGCAAAGGGGCTTGCGAGGCCAAGGAAACAGAACGCACATATTTGAAAAATATTTCTGCTATTCGTGACATTTTAAAAGGAAATTTCAAAAATTCTTTATCGCTTTTTACAAATCAAATGCAAGACTTAGCAGAAAACTTGCAGTTTGAAGACGCACAGGTTTTAAAAGAAAAAATTACCATTTTAGAAAATTATCAATCAAAATCTACTATTGTAAACCCTAAGATTAATGACGTTGAGGTCTACTCAATCATTAGTGATGAAAGTTTTGCTTATGTGAATTTTCTGCAACTGTCTCATGGCGCGATCATCAGGGCTCATACGATAGAAATCAAAAAGAAACTTCAGGAAAATGATGTGGAATTATTGGAATTGGCCATTACAGAACTCAGACAGCGTTTTCAATTACTTTCAAAAGAAATTTATGTGCCATTTAAAGTTGAACTTGGTCAGGCTATCAAAATTACAATCCCAAAGGTAGGCGACAAAAAAAAATTGCTTGATTTGTCTATACGTAATGCTAAGTACTATAGACTAGAACAACTCAAACAAGTCAGAATTACAGACCCTGATCGACATGTAAAGCGTATTATGGCACAGATGAAGTCCGATCTTCGTCTTTCTGAAATTCCAACTCATATTGAATGTTTTGATAACTCAAACATTCAAGGTACACACCCTGTAGCCGCGTGTGTTGTCTTTAAGAATGGTAAGCCAAGCAAAAAAGAGTATCGTCATTTTAACATCAAAACCGTAGAAGGGCCAGATGATTTTGCTTCTATGACAGAGGTGGTCTACAGAAGATATAAAAGACTTTTGGACGAAAAACAAGATTTGCCACAACTTATCGTTATAGATGGAGGAAAAGGACAATTGTCTGCAGCGCTAAAAAGTTTGGATGAATTAAACTTACGTGGTAAGATCGCTATAGTTGGTATTGCAAAACGTTTGGAAGAATTGTTTTATCCAAACGACCCAATCCCCTTGTATTTAGATAAGAAAAGTGAAACATTGAAAATTATTCAACAACTAAGAAATGAAGCGCATCGTTTTGGGATAGAACATCATCGCAATAGACGAAGCAAATCGGCGTTATATTCAGAATTAGAATCTATACCTGGGATTGGAGAGAAAACTAGGGTACAATTATTGAAGGTGTTTAGGTCAGCACAAAGGGTGTCTTTTGCAAAACTGGACGAATTAGAACAAATTGTAGGTGTGTCCAAGGCTCAAAAAATTTATAAATTTTATCATAAGGAAAATGAAATTTAACCCCAAATTTATATTATCTATATGTTTATTCAGTCTTTTTGGATTTGCACAAGAGAATTTACCAGAAAATCCAAAAATAGGATTAGTATTAAGTGGCGGGGGCGCTAAAGGATTGGCTCATATTGGGGTGTTAAAAGTAATTGATAGCCTTGGAGTTCGTATAGATTATATTGGAGGTACAAGTATGGGGGCCGTAGTAGGCGGGTTATATGCCACTGGGTATTCTGGGAAACAGTTGGATTCTATTTTTAGAGAGGTCGATTTTGATGTTCTTCTTGGAGACAAAGTTCCACGACCTTCCAAAACGTTTCAAGAACGAAAAAACGCAGAAAAATACGCCGTATCACTTCCTCTATATGATTTCAAACTTCAATTGCCATCTTCAATTTCTAGAGGTCAAAACGTTTTTAACTTACTAACTAAACTCACAAAAGATGAATGGGATGTAAATGATTTTAGTAAGCTGCCTATTCCATTTTACTGCATCGCAACAAACATGGAAACAGGTGAAGCTGTCGTTCTGGACAATGGAAATCTAGCAGAGGCGATGTCCATAAGTAGTATACTTCCAACACTTTTTCAACCCATAGAACGAGATGGTGTTCTGCTGATGGACGGTGGAATTGCAAACAATTATCCTGTAGAAATTTTAAAAACAAAAAATTTAGATTATATCATTGGGGTTAATGTCCAAGAAGACCTTTTGACAAAAGATGAAATAAAATCTGTATCGGAAATTCTAACTCAAATTAATAGTTTTAGATCAACACAAGCGATGAATGCCAAAAAGGAAATGACAGATCTCTTTATAGAACCTAATGTTGAGGGGTATAATGTGATATCTTTTAATAAAGGCTCAGAAATCATTGAAAAAGGCAAAAAAGCAGTTACCCCATTTTTAAATGAACTTAAGCGATTAAAGACCTCACAAAACTTCACAAAGAAAAATAAAAAAGTCATCGACATTGACAGCTTAAAAATTAATAAAATTGATGTCCTAGGGAATGAAAAATATACGGACTCTTATGTTTTAGGGAAGTTGCGTTTTCTTCGGGGGGAAACTTTAAGTTTTGAAGACTTTAATAATGGTGTTAACAACCTATTAGCGACCAATAATTTTGATAGTTTTCGCTATAAATTTTTATTAAATGAAAATCAAGAGTACGATTTTGTTGGAACTGTTAGAGAAACAGCAAAAACAAGTTTTTTAAAGCTGGGCGTTCATTATGACCAAGTTTTAAAAAGTTCTGTACTATTGAATTTTACGAAAAAACAACTGCTACTTAAAAATGATGTATTGTCTTTAGATTTTATTTTAGGGGATAATTCTCGCTTTAATTTTGATTATTACATAGACAAAGGATTTTATTGGAGCATAGGGCTCAACGCAAAATATACGCGGTTCCGCTATGACATCAATCCATTATTTTTTGATGCATCTCTTCCAGAAATGTTAAGCAGTAGAATTCCCACAACACTGTCAGATTTTACAGGCAGTTTTTTTGTCGAAACTCTAATAAAAAAAGATTTTTCACTCAAAATTGGCGCAATATTTAAACGTCTTAATATGTATGCCTCGAGTCCTGCTTTAGTTACAACATTTCAGGGCGTAAAATACCAAATTGAAGAAAGTGATTTTTTTAGTACAAATGCAACGTTGAAATACGATACATTGGATGATGTTTTCTTTCCATCTAATGGCTTCTTGTTTGAAGGAAGCGGAGATTTGTACTTGACTGCATCAAAATATGACAACTTCAGTCAGTTTTTAATTTTAAAAACCAATATTGCAAAGGCCTTTTCAATAAACGATAGGATATCCCTGTTAGCAGGAACGGAAGGGGGATTTATGGTTGGAGGAGATAAAATTTCCGCACTTAATTTTGGCCTAGGGGGCTATGCACACAACCACCTAAATAATAATGGATCATTTTTTGGTTATGACTTTTTTAGTTTATCGGGAAATAGTTTTGTAAAAGCCTATTTTTCAGCTGACTATGAATTTCGTAAGCGCCACCATATCAATTTATCCGGAAATTTCGCCAATATTGGAAATGATATTTTCCTTGAAAAAGAATGGCTTACTTTACCAGATTACATGGGCTTTGCCATTGGTTATGGTCTTGAAACTATCTTTGGCCCAATTGAGCTCAAATTTCACTGGTCTCCAGAGAATGACTACAGTGGAGCTTTTGTAAATTTGGGATATTGGTTCTGAAAGTATAATTTTTTTATTAAATTTGTATATGTCACTTTATTGGAAAGACCTTTTATTGTTACTTCATTTTCTTATCAAAAGAAATCCTGAATAAGCTAAGTTCTTGATATATATCACGAACCAATTTCTCTTTGAGCTTATTTTGTTTAACATAAAAACTTTATACAATGCCGTTTTATCACAAACTTGGAAAAATACCTCACAAAAGGCATATCCAATTCAAAAACCCCAGTGGGGGATTCTACTATGAACAGCTTTTTGGAACCATAGGATTTGATGGAATGTCCACCAATTCCTATCACGAACAACGCCCCACTCAAGTCAAGTCCATACAAAAGCAATATTCTATTGCACCTAAAATTGGCAAAACAAATAATATTCAATCCTATAAATTACATGGATTTAAGGTGCAACCAGAATCAGATTTTTTGGAAAGTCGGAAGGTGATTCTAACAAACTCAGATTGTAACATCATATTGGCTGCGCCAAAAACATCTTTAACAGACTATTTTTATAAAAATTCGGATGCAGATGAATTAATATTTATTCATAAAGGCTCTGGAAAATTGCGCACCATGTTTGGAAATTTAAATTTTAAATATGGCGATTATTTACTGATACCACGAGGCATAATATATCAAATCCAATTTGACACAGAAGATAATAGACTTTTTATTGTAGAGTCATACAGTCCAATTTATACGCCCAAACGCTACAGAAATTGGTTTGGTCAATTGCAAGAACATGCTCCTTTTTGTGAACGCGATATTCGTAGGCCAGAAGAACTTGAGACCCATAATGAAAGTGGAGATTTTAAAATAAAACTAAAAAAACAAAATGAAATCATAGAAATGATTTATGCGTCTCATCCTTTTGATGTTGTTGGCTACGATGGATATAACTATCCTTATGCATTTTCAATTCATGATTTCGAACCCATTACAGGAAGAATACACCAACCCCCACCAGTACATCAGACATTTGAAACCAACGCTTTTGTTGTTTGTAGCTTTGTTCCAAGACTTTATGACTATCATCCAAAATCAATTCCAGCACCATATAATCATAGCAATATAGACAGCGATGAGGTCTTGTATTATGTAGACGGTGATTTTATGAGCAGAAATGATATTGAATCAGGGCAAATATCATTACATCCAGCAGGAATTCCACATGGGCCACACCCAGGTGCTATGGAACGCAGTATTGGCCAAAAAGAAACAAAAGAGCTTGCCGTAATGGTCGATACATTCAAACCTCTTATGCTTACAGAAGAGGCATTAAAAATTTCTGACGAAGATTATTTCAAATCTTGGTTAGAGCAGTAATATAAACCTTAAAAATTTAGTTATGAGTAAAACATTAAAATCCGTGGACTACGGGCTTGAGAAAATTTTTGATGGTGCCCAAGATTTTTTACCTCTTCTTGGGACAGATTTCGTTGAGTTTTATGTAGGAAATGCCAAACAAGCAGCACACTTTTATAAAACAGCTTTTGGGTTTCAATCACTAGCATATAAAGGCTTAGAAACAGGTTCAAAAGATGAAGTGAGTTACGTTCTTCAGCAAGGAAAAATCAAATTAGTGCTTACAACACCACTTAACAGTAAATCACCAATAAATGATCACTTGAGAAAACATGGTGATGGTGTTAAAGTTATAGCGCTTTGGGTAGAAGATGCTCACAAGGCATATGAAGAAACCACAAAACGAGGGGCAAAATCATATTTTGAGCCCAAAATACATCGCGATGATTCTGGTGAGATTGTCACCTCAGGGATTTATACTTATGGTGAAACTGTACATGTGTTTGTGGAACGTAAAAACTATGATGGTGTATTTTTCCCAGGATATGTTGCGTGGGAATCCGATTATAACCCACCAAGCGCAGGCCTAAAATTCATAGACCACATGGTAGGAAATGTAGGTTGGGGAGAGATGAACACTTGGGTTAAGTGGTATGAAGAAGTCATGGGGTTTGTTAATTTTTTATCCTTTGATGATAAGCAAATTCATACAGAATATTCTGCACTTATGAGTAAAGTGATGAGCAATGGAAATGGAAGAATTAAATTTCCAATTAACGAGCCTGCCAAAGCCGAAAAACGTTCTCAAATAGAAGAATATCTTGATTTTTATGAAGATTGTGGAGTACAACATTTAGCAGTAGCAACCGATGATATTATTTCTACGGTACGGCATCTACGCGCCAATGGCATAGAATTTTTACCACCACCACCACAAGCCTATTACGACGCCGTTCCAGAGCGCCTTGGAGCACACATGAAACTTATGAAAGAGGATATTTCTGTACTACAAGAACTTTCAATTTTGGTAGATTCTGATGAAGAAGGCTATTTGTTACAAATTTTTACAAAACCAGTAGAAGACCGCCCAACTCTATTCTTTGAAATCATTCAACGAATGGGTGCTAAGGGCTTTGGTGCAGGAAATTTCAAAGCATTATTTGAATCTATTGAACGCGAACAGGCCAATAGAGGAACGCTATAAATCAACCAAATAGGAAATAGATTTGTTGTTCCTTTTTGTTTTGGAATAATAATTGCAAATTTGCATATACATCAGAGCTAAAACGATGTTTACTATGAGGAAATTTTTAGTATGCTCTCTTTTTTTAATAAATACATGTTTTGTGTCAGCACAAGAAAACTCATCTTTTCAAGCGGGCGAATGGCTTAAATTTAAGCTTAGCTATAGCGGTTGGATGAAAGCAGGAAATGCAACGCTGGAAGTTCATGACGCTCAATATAAAGACAAGCCAGTTTTCCATGTCATAGGAAAAGGATGGACTACAGGACCAATAAAATGGTTTTTTAAAGTTAAAGACCGTTACGAAAGCTATTTTGACAAGAACTCTGGACAACCCTATAAGTTTATACGTAACGTCGATGAAGGAGGGTATACAAAAAACCGAATTGTAGAATTTGATTATAATAAAAATCAAGCATACGTTGATGATTTAAAAGAAAAAAAGAAAACAACCGCTCCAATTCAAGCTGATATTCAAGACATCATTTCTGCGTATTATTATTTGAGAAATAATTATGAAACAGAATCTATAAAATTAGGCGAGGTTGTAAAGCTCAATATGTTTTTTGACAGTGAAATTTTTGGATTTAAGTTAAAATTTTTAGGGCGAGAAACGATAAAGACTAAGTTTGGAAGTGTAAAATGCCTAAAATTTCGCCCATATGTTATGGCAGGGCGCGTGTTTCAAGAAGAAGAGAGTGTCACATTATGGGTAAGTGCCGATATGAACAAAGTGCCTTTGAAAATTAAAGCAGACCTCCGTGTTGGATCTTTACAATCAGATTTAGAGGCCTTTAAAGGATTAAAATATCCTTTTGTAATTCAACTATAATAAGATCAATGAAAAATAAAACTACAAAAAAATTGATTGATGCACTTGACCAAAAATACAATGCGATAAATCAAGATAAAAATATATACATAGAGGGACTTTTGCATAGTAAAACAATTAATTATTGGGATTACATTCACACAGATGCTCTTTTGAACCTACAGATTCAACGAACTACCCTCCCAGACGAAATGGTTTTTATTGGATACCACCAAATCAATGAACTCATTTTTAAAATGATTTTGTGGGAATTTCAGCAAATTGCAGAAGCAGAAACTTTAGAGATCAGTTTTTTTACGGATAAACTCATGAGAGTAAGCCGCTATTTTGATATGCTAACTTCATCCTTTAGTATAATGCAAGAAGGAATGGACGTGGAACAATACAATAAATTTAGACACACCCTAACTCCAGCAAGTGGCTTTCAAAGCGCGCAATATAGAAAAATCGAATTTGCATCTACAGAACTGATCAATTTAATTGATGCGCGTTTTCGTAAAACAATCGATAGAGATACACCATTCGAGCATGCACTAGAACATTTGTACTGGCAAGCTGCTGGTAAAGATTATAAAACAGGAAAAAAATCCATTTTACTTACAAATTTTGAAAACCGTTACAAAG
>Ga0209138_1000406_pt1 | contig 43465 bp, 39 predicted proteins | sample SaaInl3SG_22_DNA_FD_184645 | JGI IMG/M metagenome (GOLD analysis project Ga0209138, IMG submission 184645) | Marine microbial communities from expanding oxygen minimum zones in the Saanich Inlet - ESP_153SG_22_DNA (SPAdes) (version 2) | ecosystem: Environmental > Aquatic > Marine > Intertidal...
ATGGCAATTTTAAATTTTCAGAAGCCCGATAAAGTCATCATGATAGACTCTACTGATTACGAAGGTAAATTCGAATTCAGACCACTTGAACCTGGTTATGGTTTGACAGTAGGAAATGCTTTAAGAAGAGTTTTACTTTCTTCTCTTGAAGGATTTGCAATCACTTCAGTTAAAATCGAAAGCGTAGATCACGAATTTTCTACAATTTCTGGTGTTGTTGAAGATGTAACTGAAATCATCCTAAACCTGAAACAAATAAGATTCAAACGTCAAATTGAAGAAGTAGACAATGAGTCTGTTTCAATTTCAATTTCGGGACAAGATAAAATTACAGCTGGAGATTTCCAGAAATTCATATCAGGATTTCAAATTTTAAACACAGATTTAGTGGTCTGTAATTTAGATCCAAAAGTGAATATTTCATTGGAGTTAACCATTGAGAAAGGTAGAGGATACGTTCCTGCCGAGGAAAATAAAAAATCCTCTGCTGCAGTCGGAACAATCTTCACAGATTCAATTTATACGCCAATAAAAAATGTAAAATACAGTGTAGAAAATTTTCGAGTAGAACAGAAAACAGACTACGAAAAGTTAGTTTTTGAAATCATCACAGATGGTTCAATAAACCCTCAAGATGCATTAACACAGGCCGCAAAAATTTTGATTCATCACTTTATGTTGTTTTCCGATGAGCGCATCACTTTGGAGGCAGACGAAATTGCACAAACTGAAACTTATGACGAAGAATCATTGCACATGCGTCAGCTGTTGAAAACGAAACTTATCGATATGGATCTTTCTGTACGTGCACTCAACTGTCTTAAAGCAGCCGAGGTAGATACATTAGGAGATTTGGTATCGTTCAATAAAAATGATTTAATGAAGTTTAGAAACTTTGGAAAAAAATCACTTACAGAGCTTGAAGAGCTTGTAAATGTAAAAGGACTAAGTTTTGGAATGGACCTCACTAAATATAAACTAGACAAAGAGTAACACATCATAATTTGCTCCCCATTAAGATTCGTTTTTTTGGGTTGAAGCAAGATGATGGTTAATAAAAAAGAAAATGAGACACGGAAAGAAAATTAATCATTTAGGAAGAAAAACAGCACATAGAAAAGCGATGCTAGCCAATATGGCATGTTCACTTATAGAACACAAGCGCATCAATACTACTGTTGCAAAAGCAAAAGCACTCAAGCAATTTATTGAGCCACTAGTGACTAAGTCAAAAGTAGACACAACTCACAACCGCAGAATTGTATTTAGTAGATTGCGTCAAAAAGATGCTGTTGCAGAACTCTTTAGAGACGTTGCAGTAAAAGTAGGCGATCGTCCAGGTGGATATACAAGAATAATTAAGCTTGGAAACAGACTTGGTGATAATGCTGATATGGCAATGATTGAATTAGTAGATTTCAACGATATCTACAATGCCGACAAGCCAAAGAAAAAATCGACAAGAAGAAGTCGAAGAGGAAATTCTAAAGCTGTTGCCACAGCCCCTCCAGTGGCATCTCAAGAAGAAGAATAAATGTTAATAATCATTTGAAATATTAAGGATAAACTTTTTTAGTTTATCCTTTTTTTTATGCAATTTTGTTAAACGCTAAACAGATACTTAATAATAATGAGGTATAAATCAAGAAAAAAGGCAATTTTACTACTCGCAGATGGGACAATTTTTTACGGAAAAGCCATCGGGAAAGAAGGAACAGCATTTGGTGAAGTCTGTTTCAACACAGGAATGACAGGTTATCAAGAAGTTTTTACAGACCCATCGTACTATGGACAGCTTATGGTAACCACCAATGCACACATAGGAAATTATGGTGTAAATGAAAATGAGGTGGAATCTAATGATATTAAAATTGCAGGACTAATTTGTAAAAACTTTAGTTACGATTATTCACGATATGATTCTAATGGAAGTTTGAAGAACTTTTTTGAGACTCAAAACCTTTTTGCAATTTCAGATGTCGATACAAGAGCACTTGTTAGTTACATTAGAGAAAATGGTGCGATGAATGCCGTAATCTCAACAGAAACAGAAAATATTGAGGGGTTAAGACAACAACTTTCTGAAGTACCACACATGGAAGGTCTAGAATTAGCATCCAAAGTTTCAACAAAAGATCCTTATTATTTTGGAGATGAAAATGCAACCTACAAAATTGCGGCACTAGATATAGGTATCAAAAAAAATATCCTAAGAAACTTCGCACAGCGCGATGCATACATCAAAGTATTTCCTTATAACGCTACTTTTGAAGAGATTAGCGCTTGGAATCCAGACGGTTATTTTTTGTCTAATGGTCCAGGCGATCCACAACCACTTGTAGAGGCTCAAGCCTTAGCCAAGACGATTATTGAAAAAAACCATCCTCTTTTTGGAATATGTTTAGGGCATCAAGTGATTGCACTTGCCAATGGTGTTTCAACGTATAAAATGCATAACGGTCACCGAGGCATAAACCACCCCGTAAAAAACCTAAAAACTGGTAAGGGTGAAATCACCTCTCAAAATCATGGATTTGCTGTAAACAGAGAACAAGCCGAGGTAAATCCAGAGCTGGAAATCAGTCATGTTCATTTGAATGATCATACAGTTGCTGGAATTGCGATGAAAAACAAAAAATGTTTTTCTGTACAATACCATCCAGAGGCTAGCCCAGGACCACATGATTCATCATATTTATTTGATCAATTTATAGATTTACTTAAATAAAATAGATCAACAAAAAAAGACCTTCAGTGTTTTCAATAAAACTACAACGATGTAGTTTAATTTTATGACTTTTCTTTTCATAAAATAAGGCCAAAAGTCCACATTTTTGTAAATTTATACCCAAAACCAAACAAAGAAAATTATATGAGTATTATACTAGACCTTCATGCAAGACAGATATTAGATTCTAGAGGGAATCCAACCGTTGAAGTAGATGTAACCACCGAAAATGGTTTTGTAGGAAGAGCTGCAGTACCATCTGGAGCATCAACTGGAGAACACGAAGCCGTTGAACTTCGCGATGGAGGTGATACCTACATGGGGAAAGGGGTTATGAAAGCTGTAGATAATGTCAATAGCATTTTGTCAGAAGCACTACTAGGCGCTTCAGTCTTCGATCAAAATTTAATTGATCAAACCATGATCGACCTTGATGGGACACCAAACAAATCTAAACTTGGAGCAAACGCCATTCTGGGTGTTTCACTCGCTGTAGCTAAGGCCGCAGCAGCAGAACTTGGAATTCCACTTTACCGCTATGTAGGAGGAGTTAGCGCCAACACACTTCCTGTTCCAATGATGAACATCATCAATGGAGGGTCTCACAGCGATGCGCCAATTGCTTTTCAAGAATTCATGGTCATGCCAGTAAAAGCCAAAAATTTCACACATGCCATGCAAATCGGAACAGAAATTTTTCATAACTTAAAAAAAGTGCTTCATGAAAGAGGTCTAAGCACTGCTGTTGGCGACGAAGGTGGGTTTGCACCAACACTTGATGGAACAGAAGATGCACTTGATACCATTGCAAAAGCAGTTGCAAAAGCAGGATATAAGTTAGGTGATGAAGTGATGATTGCTTTAGATTGTGCTTCAGCAGAATTTTATGTTGACGGTAAATATGATTATTCAAAATTTGAAGGTAAAACAGGTAAGGTACGTACTAGTAAAGAACAAGCCGATTATTTGGCAGAACTCTCTGCAAATTACCCAATCATTTCTATAGAAGACGGAATGGATGAAAATGACTGGGAAGGTTGGAAATATTTGACAAAAAAAATTGGAGACAAGGTACAGCTTGTTGGTGATGATTTGTTTGTAACCAACGTAGAGCGATTATCGAGAGGAATTGCAAACAGCACAGCCAACTCAATTCTTATTAAAGTAAATCAAATTGGAACACTTACTGAAACTATAGCAGCCGTAAATATGGCGCACAATGCAGGATACACCTCGGTTATGTCACATAGGTCTGGAGAAACTGAAGATAATACAATTGCAGATTTGGCAGTTGCACTAAATACAGGACAAATTAAAACAGGGTCTGCTTCTCGCAGTGATCGAATGGCAAAATACAACCAGCTTCTTAGAATTGAAGAAGAGTTAGGTGACGTAGCCTACTATCCTCAAGAAAATGCATTCAAGCTAAACTAATTCAAATTTACATATTATTTAAAGCCTTTCAACAATGAAAGGCTTTGTTTTTTAGTATAATAATAATCTTATGTTTTTATTGAAAAAAAGAAGGCAATTTTGTAAATTGCATCAATAATAATTAATTTTTACACCTCAAAATGTCAGAAAAAGCAACCTTAGAAATCAACGGTCAAAAATATGATTTTCCAATAATTAATGGTTCAGAAAATGAAAAAGCCATAAATATCAGCAGTCTTCGAGCTGTAACAGGTGGAGTCACAACGATTGATCCTGGATTTAAAAACACAGGTTCTTGCGAAAGTGCTATCACATTTTTAGATGGAGAAAAAGGAATTTTAAGATATAGAGGCTACTCTATCGAAGAATTAGCTGAAAAAGCAAGCTTTTTGGAAGTTGCCTTTTTATTGATTTTTGGAAACTTACCAACAGAAGAACAACTACTGAAGTTCCACAAAGATATCAAAGACAATTCCATTGTAGATGATGATATTCGAAAAATTTTAGATGCATTTCCAAAATCTGCTCATCCAATGGGCGTGCTTTCATCGCTTACCAGTGCACTTACAGCATTTAATCCGACCTCTGTAAATGTGGATTCTGAGGAAGACATGTACAACTCTGTAGTCAAAATTTTAGGAAAGTTGCCAGTTTTAGTCGCCTGGACAATGCGTAAAAAACAAGGTCTACCATTAGATTATGGAGATAATTCTTTAGGCTATGTTGAAAATATCTTAAAAATGATGTTTAAACAACCTAACGAAGAATACACCCAAAATCCAATCTTGATAAATGCACTCAACAAGCTTTTAATATTACATGCAGACCATGAGCAAAATTGTTCTACCTCTACCGTCCGTATAGTAGGATCTTCACATGCAGGTCTGTTTGCTTCGATTTCGTCTGGAATATCTGCTTTGTGGGGGCCACTTCATGGAGGTGCAAACCAAGCAGTTTTAGAGATGCTAGAAGCTATAAAAGAAGATGGTGGAGATACCAAAAAATATATGGCAAAAGCCAAAGATAAAAACGATTCATTTAGGCTAATGGGCTTTGGACACAGAGTCTACAAAAATTTTGATCCACGCGCCAAAATCATAAAAGTAGCAGCCGATGAAGTCTTGAATGACTTAGGTGTAGAAGATCCCATACTAGACATAGCCAAAGGTCTTGAAAAAGAAGCGCTTGCCGACCCGTATTTTGTACAGAGGAAACTGTATCCTAATGTTGATTTTTACTCTGGGATAATTTATAGAGCCATGGGAATTCCTGTTGACATGTTTACTGTTATGTTTGCCCTTGGCCGCTTACCAGGATGGATAGGACAGTGGCGCGAAATGCGCCTTCGCAAAGAACCAATTGGTCGACCAAGGCAAGTTTATAATGGTCAAACACACCGCTCTTTTAAAAAATAATAAGATTTTAATATCTTTATAAAATGCTAAATCTTAATGTTTTAAATGAAACCAGTTCATTAAAGGCGGTAGTTTTAGGCACTACAGAAAGTAATGGGCCAACTCCAACACCTAAAGATTGCTATGATCCTAGCAGCCTAAATCATGTCCTTCAAGGCACCTATCCTTTGGAAAAAGATATGATGAGTGAAATGGATGCTCTGGAAAATATTTTTAAATCCTATGGAGTAGAGGTGTACCGACCTAGCGTCATCAAAAATTGTAATCAAATTTTTGCAAGAGACATTGCTTTTGTAATTGAAAATAAATTAATTAAATCTAATATTTTACCTGACAGAGCACAAGAGTTTACAGCTTTGGCCACTATTCTAAATCAAATTCAGTCAGACCATATAATAGAACTTCCAGAAGAGTGCCATGTAGAGGGTGGAGATGTGATTTTATACAATGATTACATATTTGTTGGGGTTTATACAGGAGATGATTATCCAGATTTTATAACTGCACGAACAAACATGAAAGCAGTTGAAGCACTCCAAAATCTATTTCCAAAAAAAACTGTAAAGCCTTTAGAACTAAAAAAATCAAATACCAATCCACAAGAAAATGCACTTCACTTGGATTGCTGTTTTCAGCCCATAGGTCGTGGAAAAGCGCTCATTCACAAAGAAGGATTTCTTAAAGAATCTGATTATATGTTTTTAGAAAACTTTTTTGGAAAAGCGCATCTTTTTTTTACTACCAAAGAAGAAATGGCTGCTATGAATTGTAATGTATTTTCGATTTCTAATGATGTGATTATTTCTGAACAAAACTTTACAAGGTTGAATACATGGCTAGAGGCCCAGTCTTTTAAGGTTGAAAAAGTAAAATACTCTGAAGTTTCAAAGCAAGGAGGATTACTGCGATGTTCCACCCTGCCATTAATTCGCTCATAAAATGAACAAACAAATAACAAACTCTATTTTGATGATTAGGCCTGTTCAATTTCGAATGAATGAACAAACGGCAGTCAATAATTATTATCAAAAAACAATTGAGCATTTATCGCCTGTTGCTGTAAATGCGTTGGCAGTTCAAGAATTTGATACATTTGTTCAAAAACTACAAGCTGTAGGAATTCAAGTAATTGTGGTGAATGACACTAAAGAGTTTGATACTCCAGACTCAATTTTCCCCAATAATTGGATTTCTTTTCATCAAAACGGAACAGTAGCTTTGTATCCTATGTTTGCCGAAAACAGACGCTTCGAACGAAAAGAATCTGTAGTTGAGGCCATAGAGCAAAAAGGATTTTCTATAGAGCATATTGTAGATTATTCAGCAGCCGAGCAAGAAAATCTATTTTTGGAAGGAACAGGAAGTATTCTTTTAGATCGAGAGAATGAAAAGGCATATTGTGCACTATCACCAAGAGCAAACGAAGAACTTTTTATTGAATTTTGCGAAGATTTTGATTTTTTCCCTGTTATTTTTTCTGCCTATCAGACAGTGAATCAAAAAAGAGAAAAGATTTATCACACTAATGTTATGATGTGTATAGGAAGCACTTTTGCAGTGGTTTGCTTGGATTCAATTGATGATAAAAAAGAACGAAAAAATGTTATAAATCATCTAAAAAAAGATAACAAAGAAATCATTGCAATAACAGAAGATCAAGTCAATCAATTTGCAGGAAACATGTTGCAATTATTAGGTAAAAATAACACGCCTTTTCTAATCATGAGCCAATCTGCTTTTGATTCATTACGTGCCGACCAGCTTTCAAAATTAGAAAAACACACAAAAATCATTTCTAGCTCATTACAAACTATTGAAGCTTGTGGAGGCGGCAGCGCACGCTGCATGATGGCTGAAATATTTTTGCCCAAAGTGCCCAAATAATAGCTGCAAAAAAATGTATCTTTGTCTGTGAAAATCAACATTTAATGAGTCTTCAAAACAGTCTTTCTCAGCATATAAAAACAGCATTCAATTCATTGTATCAATCCAATGTTGAAACCATTGAATTTCAAACCACTCGAAAGGATTTTGAAGGAGACATTACAGTTGTAACATTCCCAATGCTTCGTGTTGTAAAAATGAACCCTGTTCAATTAGGCGAGCAATTAGGGACATATTTGGTAGACCATAGCGAAGAGGTGATTTCTTTTAACGTTGTAAAAGGATTTTTAAATCTGGTGCTTTCAGATGCATATTTTTTAAGTGTATTTAACACGATTAATTCTAATCCAAAATTCGGCTTTGTAACTCCAAACCAAACAAATGCCACAATGGTAGAATACTCTTCTCCAAACACAAATAAACCTTTGCATTTGGGCCATATTAGAAATAATCTTTTGGGGTATAGTATTGCAGAAATATTGAAAGCTTCAGGAAAGAAGGTTTATAAAACACAAATTATAAACGACAGAGGAATTCACATTTGTAAAAGCATGTTAGCCTGGGAGCGCTTTGGCAAAGGTCAAACGCCAGAATCTACAGGGCTCAAAGGTGACAAGCTGGTTGGAAATTTTTATGTAAAATTTGACCAAGAATATAAAAAAGAAATTAAAAACCTAGAGCAAAAGGGACTCACTCAAGAAGAAGCTAAAGCAAATGCACCGATACTTTTAGCCGCACAAGAAATGCTACGAAAATGGGAAGCTGCTGATGAAAAAACAGTGTCGTTGTGGAAAAAAATGAATCAGTGGGTGTACAAAGGCTTTGAGATAACCTATAAAAATTTAGGCGTTGATTTTGATAGTTATTATTACGAAAGTGAAACCTACCTTCTAGGAAAATCTTTTATAAGCGAAGGCTTAAAAAAAGGTGTATTTTTTAGCAAAGATGATTGCTCTGTATGGTGTGATTTGTCCGAAGACGGCCTTGACGAAAAAATTGTACTTCGTGCCGATGGAACAGCCGTTTACATGACACAAGATATTGGGACTGCTGTACAACGAGTGAAAGACTGTCCAGATATTTCAACAATGGTATATACTGTTGGAAATGAGCAAGACTATCATTTTAAAGTTCTTTTTTTAATTCTAAAAAAACTTGGATTTGACTGGGCAAAAAACCTCTATCATTTAAGCTATGGTATGGTCGATTTGCCAACTGGAAAAATGAAAAGTAGAGAAGGAACTGTTGTAGATGCAGATGATTTAATTACAGAAATGACAAGCACTGCAAAACTGATTTCTCAAGAACTAGGAAAACTTGACGGCTATTCCGAAGACGAAAAAAATCAAACATACACAACCATAGGTTTGGGTGCTCTAAAGTATTTTATACTAAAAGTAGATCCAAAAAAAACAATTCTTTTTGATCCCAAAGCCTCTGTAGACTTTCAGGGGAATACCGGGCCTTTTATTCAATACACATATGCAAGAATTCAAGCTATTTTAAGAAAATCACCCATAGAAGGAAATTCGATTTCTGATGATATAAAACTATCAGAAAGAGAGAAAAGTGTATTAAAACAACTTCAACTTTTCCCAAACATTATTCAACAAGCGGCAGCCAATTATAGCCCGGCACTCATAGCAAATTATACTTACGACTTAGTTAAGGAATTCAATTCTTTTTATCAAAATATTTCAATTCTTGGCGCAGAGAGTACCAAATTGATGCATTTTAGAGTTCATCTTTGTAGTGCTGTTGGTAACACCATAAAAAATGCATTTAGTTTGTTGGGCATTCAAGTGCCAGAGCGTATGTAGTTATAATTTCAGATGAATCAAGATTTAAAATCCTATATTCCAGAGCCTGCATTAGATCAGGTTCTTCAATTGCTTTCGGATGATTGCTTAGAATTGGTTGTCAAAAAAGCGCGAAAAACGAGACATGGAGATTATAGAAAGTTAAAAAATAACCGTCATCAAATTACTATAAACTCCAATCTTAACCCCTATCGATTTTTGGTCACTTTATTACACGAAATTGCACACTATGAAGCGTATCAGCAGCATGGTTCAAAAATTAAACCCCATGGCATGGAATGGAAATTAACGTTTCAGCGCCTTGCTTTACCTTTTTTAAGACCTGAAATTTTCCCAACTCAAGTCTTGCCATTTTTGGCTCAATATTTTAAAAACCCCAAAGCAAGCAGCGATTCCGATGTGCTTTTGTCCAGGGCACTTATGGAGTTTGATCCGCCCAACGAAAAAACCTTTATCTTTGAAGTTGTTGAGGGAGCAAAATTTAAAACTCACAATGGTAAGCTGTTTCGAAAAGGAAAAAAAAGGCGAACACGCTATGAGGCAACAGAGCTTCAGTCGGGGCGTTTATATTCTTTTAGTCCAAATGCAGAAATTGAATTAATGAATGAATAAAATGAATAAAAACTATTATGCAGTCATAATGGCAGGTGGAGTTGGTTCTCGCTTTTGGCCTGTAAGCAAAACCGCTTTTCCAAAGCAATTTCATGATATGTTGGGCAGTGGTCAAACGCTTTTACAACAAACTGTATCACGATTAGAACAACTTATTCCATCTGAAAATATCAGAATTCTAACCAATAGTATTTATACTGATTTGGTATTAGAGCAATTACCTCAATGTTCTAAAAATCAGGTCATTGCAGAGCCTGCTATGCGTAATACTGCACCTTGTATTTTGATGGCTTCGCTGAAAATTCATAAAGAAAACCCTAATGCTGTGATGGTTGTTGCTCCTAGCGATCATTGGATAGAAGATGAGGTTGCTTTTTCTGATGATTTGAAAGCTGCATTTGATCATGCTCAGAACTCTAACGCTTTAATGACACTTGGAATTAGACCATCTTTTCCAAATACAGGGTATGGTTATATAGAATACGATGTTTCTGCAAAAAATCGTGTTAAAAACGTTACAAACTTTAGAGAAAAACCAGATTATGAAACGGCCAAAAAATTTCTTGAAGCTGGTAATTTTTTATGGAATGCGGGTATTTTTATTTGGTCCTCCAAAACTGTTTTAAAAGCATTCCAAACTCTTCAACCTACTATGTATGCTATATTTTCAGCAGGAAATACAGTTTATAATACACTTAATGAAGATGAATTTGTAAGTGTAAATTATATAAAAGCAGAAAATATTTCGGTAGATTATGCCATTATGGAACACAGTAAAAATGTTTGTGTAATTGCTGCTACTTTTGATTGGAATGACCTTGGAACTTGGGGGAGCTTGTATGCAAAAATCGCTAATGAATCTAATGAAAACGCTGTTGTTAATGCTCGGCTTCTGTCTAATGATTCAAAAGGGAATATGATTAAAACAGATTCTAATAAAATAGTAGTTATTGATGGTTTGAATGACTTCATAATTGTAGAAGAGAATGAAATTTTGCTTATATTTCCGAAGAGTAAAGAACAAGATATTAAGCAATTGAGGCAAAATGTTAAAGAAATGTTTGGTGAAAATTATATTTAGAGATGAATCAAAATCAAGAGTCACAACAAAACAATCAAGAATTTAACGATTCAAAAGCAGCGGTAAAGGCCGATGCAAAAGGATTGTTTGCATCTATCAAAATATTTTTAGTAGAATTGCTCGATTTTAGACATGATACAGATCGTGAAGCCACCATTTCTGCCATAAAAGCAGATATTCCTTTTAAAGGCGCTACAGCTTGGATTCTTATTTGTTCTATATTTGTTGCATCCGTTGGACTTAATGCAAACTCTACTGCCGTTGTCATTGGTGCAATGCTTATTTCTCCTCTAATGGGCCCAATTTTAGGCATTGGCTTGTCCATAGCAATTAACGATATTGATACCCTTAGAAAGTCGTTAATAAATTTGCTTACTATGTTGGTTTTGAGCTTGTTGACTGCTTTTTTATTCTTTTATTTTTTTCCATTAAATCAAGATACTTCAGAACTTCTTGGACGTGTAAGACCTGATATTAGAGACGTTCTTATTGCATTTTTTGGAGGTTTAGCACTCATAATTGCACGTACAAAAAAAGGCACAATTGCTTCGGTAATTTTTGGAGTAGCCATTGCAACAGCATTGATGCCACCACTTTGTACAGCAGGCTATGGGCTATCTCAGGGAAAATGGGATTATTTTGTTGGAGCTATGTATTTGTTTGCTATCAATACAATATTTATAGCTTTAGCAACTTTTATTGTTCTGAAAGTACTTCGTTTTCCAATGTTGCATTATGCCAATTCTCAACGAAGAAAAAATATAGCAAGGATAGCAGGTGTTTTAGCCTTTGCAGTAATGTTGCCTGCAGGTTGGACTTTTTATGATGTTCTTAAAGAGTCTCAATATAAGTTTGATTATAAGAATTATTTAGAAAACGAAATTAACAATAATCAAAGTTTATGGCTTCAGCGCGAAAAGTTCGATATTAAAGAAAAAACTATTACACTAAATTTTAATGGTGATGTTAATGATGCCACAAAATCTGATTTGATTAATGAACTTAGGGGGTATGAATATTTAAAGGATTTTAAATTAATTTTAAACGGCAATTCGAACCGTAGTACTGATAAAATTCTTGAGCTTTATGATCTCGCACTTGATAAAATTGACCAGCGCGATCAACAAATTGAAAATTTAAACTTCACTGTTGATAGTTTAAAATTAGCGGCCTTATCTAAAAATGAATCAAATACTTTTGATTTTATTAATTTGGCTAAAGATGCAAAAATTAAATTTTCTGATTTGGAATCTTTCGGGTTTTCTAAAATGCTTAACACAACAAACTTTAGATTAATAGATACTATTTTTGTAGCAAAAATTCGCTGGAACAGCTTGTTGCAAGATAGCTTGCGCGTTCAGAAAAGTACAGATTTTAAAAACTGGTTAGAGCAAGAGTTGCAAGAGCAGCCTGTAGAAATTATAACCCAGTAGGCCGCCTAGGCTTTTAGATACATTTCTCTTACTTTTTTAAATAAGTTTGAAGAATACACAAAGTTGGAAACGGCTTCGTTGTCCGTCCTGAAAATAGTCTCTTTACTACCTTCCCAAGCTTTTTCGCCATCTTTTAAGAATATAATTTTTTCACCGATTTCCATCACAGAGTTCATATCGTGTGAGTTTATAACGGTCACTATGTTGTACTCTTTAGTAATTTCTTGAATCAAATTATCAATAACTATAGCCGTTTTAGGGTCGAGACCAGAATTAGGTTCGTCACAAAATAAATATTTTGGATTATTTACAATAGCTCTTGCAATAGCGACTCGTTTTTGCATTCCTCCAGAAGCCTCACTCGGCATTTTTTGTTGAGCATTGTCAAGGTTTACTCGCTTGAGCACAATATTGGCGCGGTCTTGCATTTCACTTTCACTTTGATTTGTAAACATTCTTAACGGAAACATAATATTTTCTTCAATTGTCATCGAATCAAAAAGAGCACTTCCTTGGAATACCATCCCTATTTTTGAACGAAGATTTCGTTTTTCATCATCTGATAAGTCTGTAAATTTCTGCTTATCGTAGTTAATACTGCCGCCATCATAATCAAACAAACCAAGTAGGCATTTAAGAAATACAGTTTTTCCAGATCCACTCTGACCTATGACAAGGTTAGTTTTACCTTGTTCGAATGTAGTAGAAATCCCTTTAAGAATAGTTGTATTTCCAAATGATTTGTGAAGGTCTGTAACGTGTATCATTAGCTAAGTAACATTTGAGTTAAAACATAATTGAGTAAAATAATTACAACACTTGTCCATACAAATGCCACAGTGCTCGCTTTTCCGACCTCTAATGCTCCACCCTTCATGTAGTACCCATGAAAAGAGGGAATGGTGGCCAAAATAAAGGCAAAAACTAGTGTTTTTATAAAGGCATAAAACATATGAAAAGGAATAAAATCTATCTGAACTCCGTGGATATAATCTTCTAAAGTAGAAAATCCACCATAGACACAAGCAGCCATTCCTCCAATAATTCCTAGAAACATAGCAATGGAGATTACAAAAGGATATAGCACCATTGCCACCGTTTTTGGAAATACAAGATAATTTATAGAATTAACACCCATCACTTCAAGAGCGTCAATTTGTTCTGTAACACGCATAGTTCCAATACTTGAAGTGATAAATGAACCCACTTTTCCTGCCATAATAATAGATATAAATGTTGGTGCAAATTCAAGAATAATAGATTGTCTTGTCGCAAATCCAACCAAGTATTTAGGAATCAATGGATTAGTAATGTTAAGCGCAGTTTGAATGGTAATTACTCCTCCAACAAAAAAGGAAATGAACGCCACAATTCCTAATGAGCTGATGACTAAGTCTTCAATCTCTTTCAAGATTAATCGTACCATTACAGATCGTTTCGTAGGTTTTCGAAACATCTCAATAATCATAAAAAAATAAGTCCCAATATTTTGAAGATAGTTCATGTGATAAATCTAATTGCTAAAGTAAAAAAAATCTAATCAGAATGGTTTATATTTCAGCTAAATTGAGTTTTTGTGCTTTGTAAAGAAGAATTTATGGAATTAATGTAGTTTAAAAGTTCTTCTTTACCCTCAAATTTCGTAGAAGAGGTAACAAAATGCTGAGGTAATTCTTCCCAATTTTCTTTCAATACGTTCTGGTAGTGTACAATGTTTCTGCCAATAACTTTAGGCTTAAGTTTATCTGATTTTGTAAATACTATACAAAATGGAATTTGGTGTTCTCCTAGCCATTGCATGAAATTTAAATCAATTTGTTGCGGTTCATGACGAATATCGACAAGAACAAAAGCCGCAACAAGCTGTTTTCTTTTTTGGAAATAGGATGTTATAAATTTTTGAAATATCTTTTTACTTGATTTCGATACACGTGCATATCCATACCCTGGCAAATCTACTAAATACCATTGGTTGTTAATCAAGAAATGATTGATCAATTGTGTCTTTCCTGGTCTTCCGGAAGTTTTGGCTAGCTTTTTTTGATTTGTAAGCATATTTATGAGAGATGATTTACCAACATTACTCCGGCCAATAAAAGCATATTCAGGAAAATTGTTCTCAGGACATTTAGAAACGTCTTGATTACTTACTACAAATGTTGCGGTTTTGATCTGCATAACCAAGGCATTACAACCCTCTCATTTCAAGCCAATTAGACAAAATATCATTAAATTTATTAGGATGTTCCATCATGGCAGCATGACCACATTTGTCTATCCAATATAAATTCGAATCTGGAAGTAGTTCATTAAACTCATCGGCTACATTTGGAGGCGTTACAATGTCATTTTTACCCCAAATAATACATGTAGGGGTATTCATATTTGGCAAATCTTTAGCCATGTTATGGCGTATAGCACTTTTTGCTATGGCTAAGGTTTTGACTAGTTTATTTCTGTCATTAACAGTTTTATAAACATCATCAACAATTTCTTTTGTAGCAACAGCGGGGTCGTAAAAAACTTCTTCAGCTTTTGATTTTATAACATTGTAGTCACTCCTTTTTGTGTAACCACTTCCCATAGCACTTTCGTAAAGCCCTGAGCTTCCTGTAATCACAAGGCCAGCGACTTTTTCTGGATAAAGATTAGTATAATACAACCCGATATGTCCACCAAGTGAATTGCCCAGTAAAACCACGTCTTCGTATCCTTTGTAGTCAATAAAGTCTTTCAAGTGAAGCGCAAAATTTTTCACATTTGTGTTGAGTAGCCCTAGTGAGTACACTGGTAACTCAGGTAAAACTAATTTGTAACTATTTTTACTAAAATGTTGAACAACTCCATCAAAGTTACTTAACCCGCCCATCAAGCCGTGTAGAATTATAATAGGTCTCCCCTCTCCGATTTCAGTGTAACTGAATTTACCCTCCTTCTTTAATTCGTACTTCATATCGTGATTTGAAAAATATTCATCTAAAAAGCAAATCTAAACAATTTTATTCAATATAGACCCCCAAAATTCATTCTTAATATTGTGGCAAAATCTCATTTTTGTAAATACAAAATATTAAAAAACACACCAAAATCAGCTTATTAACAATCAAATGTTAATTTCTAATATATTTTTATAATACATTGATTGTCAATAAATTAACTCATTATATAGCTGCATTTTATCGATCTATTACGCATTTGGTAGAAAATTATTAACAAAGTGGTAAAAAGTGGTAAAAAGTGGGATTTATTTTATAATTTTGGAATAGACAAAACAATAAAATTGAATACACTCATAGGGACATACGAATGCAAGGCTGACGCGAAAGGGCGTTTAATGCTTCCTGTTGCTTTAAAAAAGCAATTAGCATCGTCTATGGGGAGTGGGTTTGTTTTAAAGCGTGCTGTTTTTCAGTCTTGTTTAGAGTTGTACCCAATAAAGGAGTGGGAAGTCTTGATGCAAAAGATAAATAAACTCAACAGGTTCAAAAAGAAAAACAACGACTTTATAAGAAGGTTTACAGCGGGAGTAAAACCAATCGAATTAGATGGTTCTGGGCGCCTTCTCATACCCAAGGACCTTGTGGGGTTTGCCAAAATCTCAAAAGAAGTGGTTGTTTCTTCAGCGGTAAATATCATTGAAATTTGGGATAAGGAGTTGTATGAAAAAGCCATTGACGATGCAGCAAATGATTTTGCTGACCTGGCAGAGGAAGTAATGGGACAAGATGATGCCGATGGAATATCATAATCCCGTATTGCTCAATGAATCTGTGGATGGCTTAGCCATAAAAGAAAATGGGGTGTATGTGGATGTGACATTTGGTGGTGGTGGTCATAGCCGAAAAATTTTACAACATCTCGGACCTGACGGAAAGTTGTTTGCTTTTGATCAAGATAAAGACGCTCTTTCAAATAGTTTTAATGACCAGCGGTTTACGCTAATCAATGAAAACTTTATGTTCATGAAACGATTTTTGCGCTTTTATGGCATAAAAGAAGTTGATGGTATTTTAGCAGATTTTGGAGTTTCCTCTTATCAATTTGACGCACCGAATCGTGGATTTTCGATACGTTTTAATGCGCCTTTAGATATGCGCATGAATCAAGACGATGAGCTGTCTGCAAAGACTATTATAAACACCTATGAAGAAGAAGAATTGAGACGATTGTTTTGGGAATATGGAGAACTGAGAATTGCACCAGCACTTGCAAGAACAATTGTTGAAGCAAGATCAGAACGAGCTATTGAAACAACTTTTGAATTGAAAAATTTGTTGAATAAGTACTTGCCAAAAGGCAAACAAAATAAAATTTTAGCTCAAATCTATCAAGCGATAAGAATTGAAGTGAATAATGAGCTCGAAGTCTTAAAAGCTTTTTTAATAGATAGTAAAGAGATTCTTAAGCGCAATGGTAGATTAAGTGTTATTTCTTACCATTCATTAGAAGACCGCTTGGTGAAAAGATTCATAAGAAATGGCATGTTTGAAGGAGAGCCAGAGCGCGATATGTTTGGGCATTTTTCTGTTCCATTTGAAAAAATTGGAAAATTAATAGTCCCAACTGTAGCAGAAATAAAGGAAAATAATAGAGCAAGAAGTGCAAAGTTAAGAATTGCAAAAAAAATTATAACAACAGAATGAAAAACATTGCATACAGTATACTTAAAGGTACATTTTTGGTAAGTGATGGCGCTCATAAAAAATGGCGTTTAATTTTATTTTTTTCTGTTTTGGCCATCATGATGATTGCAAGCTCACACAGTGCAGATCGTAAAGTGCATTATATTGCGAAGTTAAATGAGGAGGTAAAATCTCTCCGATCACTATATGTCAATACACGTTCAGATCTTATGGAGCTCAGATTAGAGTCTGTGGTTCGAGGGCGTCTCAAGGAAAAAGGTATTATTCCGTCCCAAACCCCACCTGTTAAATTGTTAGTTACCTCAAATGAATATTAAATAAATGTCTGAAAAAGAAACCAACATATTAAATAAATTGTACTTCATCTCCGGATGTATGTTCATTTTTGCTCTATTAGTGGTTTTTAAGTTAACCAAAATACAATTTATACAAGGCGAAGCATACAAATTATTAGCCGAAAAACGTAGTATTAAAAATGTTGTCATACCTGCAAACAGAGGGAATATCTACTCTGTTGATGGGAGTTTATTGGCCACATCGGTTCCAAAATATGACATTAGGGTAGACTTAGTGACCTCGTCAGAAAAAAATTTCCAGTCCAATGTGCAATTATTGTGCGATTCAATTGCGGCATTCAATGGGTCTTCTTCACTTGAACTGGAAAAGCAAATTCGTAAAGCAAGAAATAATAAAAACCGCTATTTTTTAATTGCTCAAAATATTGATTATTCAGATTATTTAAGATTGAGATCTTTTCCACTATTGAACTTAGGGGCATTTAAAGGAGGATTAATTGTAGAACAAACAACAAAGAGAGATTATCCTTTGGGTGTGATTGCTCAACGTTCCATTGGTTATGAAAGAATTGACGCTAATGGATTTGTAACTCGTGTTGGTATAGACGGTGCGTTTGGCGAAAAATATTTGCGAGGTGTGGATGGGAAACGTCTTAAGCAAAATATTGGAAAAGGACAGTGGAAACCTATCGACGATTTTAATCAAACTGAACCTAAAGATGGTTATGATGTATACACAACCATAGATGTAAATATTCAAGACATTGCACACCACGCTCTTTTGGATCAGTTGGAGAAGTATAATGCAGACCATGGCTCTGTAGTTGTCATGGAGACCAATACAGGAGCTATAAGAGCCATTTCAAATCTTGGCAAAAATGCTGAAGGAAAATATTATGAACGCTTGAACTATGCTGTTGGGGAATCTCATGAACCTGGATCTACATTTAAGTTAATGGCATTGGCGGTAGCCCTTGAAGATCAAAAAATTGATACAACCAATGTAGTCGATACAAAAAATGGTGTGATGACCTTCTATGGTAAAAAAGTAAGAGATTCTAAAAAAGGAGGCTATGGAAAAATATCTGTTGCTAAAGCTTTTGAAGTATCTTCAAATACCGGAATTGTTAGCGTAATTAACGACGCCTATAAAAAAAACCCAGAGAAATTTGTTGATGGTCTATATAGTATGAATCTGAATGACTCGCTGGGGCTTTCAATTGTTGGTGAAGGTAAAGCTATTATACCCGATCCAAGACAAAAAAATAACCGTTGGAGCGGAATTGCGCTTCAGTGGATGGCCTATGGGTACGGAGTGTCTTTTACACCTTTACAAACCCTTACATTTTATAACGCCATTGCCAATGATGGTATCATGGTTAAACCGCGCTTTATTGAAGAAATAAGAACGATTGATAAATCAATCAAAAAATTTGAAACAAAAATAATTAATCCTCAAATCTGCTCAAAAGAAACCGTTCAAAAGCTTCAGAAGTTACTGCAAAATGTTGTCGAGAAAAAGCATGGTACAGGTCATGGTTTGTATGCTGAAAATTTTTCAATGGCAGGAAAAACTGGAACATGTCAAAAAGATTACAGAAATAAAGAACAGATGAACTATATTTCAACTTTTTCAGGATATTTTCCAGCTGAGAATCCTAAGTATTCGTGCATAGTTGTGATTCATGAGCCAGACAAAAGTGTTGGATATTATGGTGCTGACGTTTCGGGTCCAGTATTCAAAAAAGTTGCTCAAAAAATATATACAAGTGCTCCTGTTTTGGATGTCATTAGTAACATCAATCAAAAGTCATTGGCTGTAGAAGAGGAGTATCAAAATTATTTTGAAACATCAGAAAAGTATAGAACTATAATGCCTAACCTAGAAGGGTTGCCTGCAATGGATGCCATTGCTATACTAGAAAATATGGGGCTTAAGGTAAAAATTGTTGGCCAAGGCAAAGTAAAAAAACAATCCATAAGGAGAGGCCAAAAAGTAGTGCCAAAATCAACTGTAATACTAGAACTGTCATGAGGATTTTAAAAGACATATTATATAATGTGGCTTTAAAGTCTGTACAAGGGCCTACAGACGTTTTTGTTAATTCTATTCAATATGATTCTCGAAAAATTAAAAAAAATGATGCCTTTATCGCCATTAAAGGCTCAGCTTCCGATGGGCATGATTTTATAGATAAAGCTATTGAAAATGGAGCCTCTATTATTGTTGCAGAATATGTTCCAGAACAAAAAGATCAAACTATTACATACGTTGAGGTTGAATCTTCATCTTCAGCTTTGGCCTTTATGGCTGCTAATTTTTATCAGCATCCTTCCGAAAACTTAAAGCTAATTGGTATTACAGGAACCAATGGTAAAACAACTGTTGCTTCCTTATTGTACAATTTGTTTAAAGCAGCAGGATATAAAGTTGGCTTGATTTCTACAGTAAAAATAATGGTTGGAGATTCTGAATTTTCTACATCTCATACGACACCAGATTCTTTAATAATTAATTTTTATCTAAAGCAGATGAATGCAACTGGTGTAGAATTTTGTTTTATGGAGGTCAGCTCACATGGCATTCATCAACACCGCACAGAAGGATTGACTTTTGAAGGCGGTATTTTTACAAATCTTTCTCATGATCACCTCGACTATCATTCTTCGTTTGCAGAATACCGCGATGTAAAAAAATCATTCTTTGATAGTCTGCCAAAAACAGCTTTTGCAATTACAAATATAGACGATAGAAATGGTCAAATTATGCTACAAAATACCAAAGCAAAGACTTTTAGCTATGCTTTGAAAAGTTATGCAGATTATCGCACACAAATTCTTGAAAACCATTTTAAAGGATTGTTATTAAAAATCAATGACAATGAAATTTGGTTCAAATTGATTGGAAGTTTTAATGCTTACAATCTTACTGCAGTATTTGCTTGTGCTGATGTTTTGGGTCTAGAAAAAAATGATCTTTTACGTCTGATAAGTACTCTTGAAAACGTCAGTGGGCGTTTTGAATATTTTGTAACAACAAACAATATAACCGTTATTGTAGATTATGCGCATACGCCAGATGCTCTCAAAAACGTACTTCACACCATCAATGATATTCGTACAAAGAATGAACTTTTAATTTCTGTAGTTGGTTGTGGTGGAGATCGCGATAAAACAAAGCGCCCAAAGATGGGTCATATTGCTTCTGCATTGAGCTCAAAAGTCATTTTCACAAGTGACAACCCAAGAACTGAAAATCCAGATAGTATTATATCGGACATAGAGCAAGGGGTAGAGCCACAAAATTACATGAAAGTAATGGCGATTACAAATCGTAAGCAAGCTATAAAAGCAGCTTGTCAGTTGGCAAGTACAAATGATATTATTCTTGTTGCAGGTAAAGGACATGAAACATATCAAGAAATTAATGGAGTTCGTTCAGAATTCAACGATTATGAAGTGGCAATGGAATGTTTAAATCAATTACAAAAATAATATGCTGTACTATTTATTTGAATATTTAGAAAATGAACACCAGTTTCCAGGTGCATCTCTCTTTGGCTTTTTAACGTTTAGAGCAGCTTTAGCTATTATTTTATCACTTTTAATTTCTACAATTTTTGGCAAAAAAATTATCAGTATTCTTCAAAGAAAACAAGTTGGAGAAACGATTCGTGATTTAGGTTTAGATGGTCAAAAAGAAAAAGCAGGAACACCAACAATGGGTGGTTTAATTATCATTTTTGCTACGCTTATACCTGTCCTTTTGGTTGCAAAATTAGATAATATTTACATCATATTATTATTGGTTACAACCTTTTGGATGGGTGCTATTGGTTTTGCAGATGATTACATCAAAAAATTTAAAAATGATAAAGAAGGTCTTAAGGGGAGATTCAAGATCCTTGGTCAGGTAGGTCTCGGCATTATTGTCGGGCTCACTTTATTTTTTCATTCTGAAGTGACCATTAAAGAACAAATTCCTATTCAAGATCGAGTTGCTACAGCGTTGGAGCAGGAAGGTTCAAAGCAATTTTATCCAGAATCAAAATCAACCAAAACAACCATTCCTTTTGTAAAGGCCAATGAATTTGACTATTCCGATTTAATTACATGGATTCACCCAAGCTTAGAGAAATATGCGTGGATTGTATTTGTTTTTGTTGTGATTTTTATCATAACTGCAGTGTCGAATGGTGCAAATTTATCCGATGGAATTGATGGTTTAGCAGCAGGGACATCGGCAATCATAGTACTCACGCTAGGAATTTTTGCTTGGGTTTCGGGTAATATTATTTTCTCAGATTACTTGAATATTATGTATATCCCACGTGTAGAAGAAATTACAATTTATATTGCCGCTTTTGTGGGGGCGCTAATAGGATTTTTGTGGTACAATACCTTTCCTGCACAGGTTTTTATGGGAGATACAGGTAGTTTGACCATTGGAGGAATTATTGCTGTTATAGCAATTGCAGTACGCAAAGAATGGTTGATTCCGTTGTTGTGTGGAATCTTTTTAATTGAAAACTTATCTGTAGTGCTGCAAGTCAGTTATTTCAAGTATACAAAGAAAAAATTTGGTGCAGGTCGTCGCATTTTCAAAATGTCGCCGTTGCATCATCATTATCAAAAATTAGGCTATCACGAAAGTAAAATTGTGACTCGATTTTGGATTGTTGGAATACTCCTAGCCATCCTTACAATCGTCACCCTAAAAATTAGATAAATGAAACGATTAGTTGTACTTGGCGGTGGAGAAAGTGGTGTGGGTACAGCGCTGTTGGGGAAAGAAAAAGGGTTTGAAGTGTTTGTTTCAGATTACGGAAAACTAAAACAAGTATACAAGGACGTTCTTATACATAATGAGATTGAATGGGAAGAAGAAATGCATACATCATCAAAAATTTTAAATGCTGATGTTGTAATGAAAAGTCCTGGAATTTCTGAGCAAGTGCCCGTTGTAAAAGCAATTGTTGAGCAAGGAGTTCCGGTGCTTTCTGAAATTGAATTCGCAGCTCAATTCACGGATGCAAATATCATTGGAGTCACTGGAAGTAATGGAAAAACAACCACAACAATGATGACTCATCTCATATTGCAAAAAGCAAACCTGAATGTTGAGATGGGCGGTAATATTGGTGAAAGTTTTGCAAGCCTTATTCATAAAAATCCAGATTATTTTGTGTTAGAATTGAGTAGTTTTCAATTGGATGGAATTATACAATTTAGGCCAAATATTGCTGTACTAACCAACATTACACCAGATCATTTGGATCGCTATGATAATAAGTTTGAAAACTATATCACTTCAAAATTTAGAATTGCAATGAATCAAACCAAAGAGGATTTTTTGATTTATGATGCTGATGATGAGGTGATTAATACATACCTCCAAACGCACAAAGTTCAATCTACATTAATACCTTTTTCGTTAACAAAAACATTAGCGCAAGGTGTATTTTTAAGACAAGAAGAAATTATTATAAAATTAAAAAAACAAGAACAAATAATGTCAATATCAAATTTAGCTTTAGAAGGAAAGCACAATATCAAAAATGCGATGGCAGCGGCTACCGTTGCTCATCTTCTCAAAATAAGAAAAGACACCATAAGAGAAAGTCTAGAGTGTTTTCAAGGCGTAGAACATCGTTTAGAGAATGTATTGAAAATCAATAAAGTGCAGTACATCAACGACTCAAAAGCTACCAATGTAAACGCTACTTATTTTGCATTGGAAAGTATGGATGCACCAACGGTTTGGATTGTAGGGGGTGTGGATAAAGGGAACGATTATAGCGCTTTGTATCCTTTTATAAATGAGAAAGTAAAAGCCATTATTTGTTTAGGTAAAGATAACGAATCTTTGTTTCGAAATTTTGAACATATGGTGGATATTATTGTGGAAACACAGTACATGTCCGAAGCCGTAAAAATCGCCTACAGTATTGCAACAGCAGGAGAAAATGTATTGCTTTCACCAGCATGTGCAAGTTTCGATTTGTTCAAGAATTTTGAAGATAGAGGTCATCAATTTAAAACTGCAGTACGCGCGTTGTAGATGAAATTAAAATTAGGTAACATAAAGGGAGATCGAATGATATGGGCCATTGTTGCGCTACTGGCTATTTTTTCGTTTTTGCCAGTTTATAGTGCTGCAAGTAATTTGGCATACACCTATGGTGATGGTCAAACATTTAGTTATCTTATTAAGCATTTTGTGCATTTGTTTTTAGGCTTTTCAATTATTTATGGAATTCATAAGATACCATACCGCTATTTCAAAGGGCTTTCTATGCTGTTGTATCCTGTTGTTTTGATCCTTCTTTTGGTCACACTTTTACAAGGTACAACTATTGATGGCGCCAATGCAAGTCGTTGGATTCGAGTACCATTTGTAGGATTTACTTTTCAGCCTTCAACACTTGCGGCTTTAGTTCTTATGGTTTTTGTAGCGCGATACCTATCCAAAGTTTTTGAACAAAAAGTGACTTTTAAATCCTCAATCGTTCCTCTATGGTTACCTGTTTTTGCAGTGCTTATTTTGATTCTTCCCGCCAACTTTTCTACAACTGCTATTATATTTACAATGCTTTTAGTTTTAGCTTTTTTGGGCGGATATCCAATAAAATACCTAGGTGCTATTGTAGGAACAGGACTATTGGTTCTTGCCTTTTTCGTACTCATTGCAAAAGCATTTCCAGAAGCGATGCCCAATAGAGTTGATACTTGGACGAGTCGAATTGTGAACTTTATGGATGGCCGAGACACTAAAGAAGATTATCAAATTGAAAAAGCTAAAATTGCAATAGCAACAGGTAGTATTTATGGGTTAGGACCTGGGAAAAGTGTTCAGAAAAACTTCTTACCTCAATCATCTTCTGACTTTATTTTCGCCATAATTATAGAAGAGTATGGCTTGTTGGGTGGATTGTTTTTGATGGTTTTATACTTGTTGTTATTGTTTAGAATTGTTATTGTGGCACAAAAAGCAGAAACCATTTTTGCGAAGCTTTTAACCATTGGAGTAGGTCTACCAATTATTTTTCAAGCCTTAATTAATATGGCTGTTGCTGTAGAGTTATTTCCAGTTACAGGCCAAACGCTTCCACTAATCAGTAGTGGTGGTACGTCAATATGGGTCACTTGTCTCGGGATAGGGATGATTCTTAGTGTGAGTGCTAAGAGAGAAGAAATAAAAAATCAAAATGAGGGTGAGCAACACCCACTAGAAATTTTAAGCGAAGCCTTGAATGCATAAAATAAAAGTCATATTTTCAGGAGGAGGCACAGGGGGACATATTTTCCCTGCATTATCTATTGCTAAAGCTTTAAAAGTCAAGCATCCAAAATCTGAACTTATTTTTGTTGGAGCCAAAGGAAAAATGGAAATGGAAAAAGTGCCAAATGCGGGTTACAAAATAATAGGACTCTGGATTTCTGGCATACAAAGGAAACAATTATTTAAAAATATTTTGTTTCCATTAAAACTTGTAATTAGTCTACTGAAATCTGTAATTATTGTACTTACTTTCAAACCTGATATTGTTATTGGAACAGGAGGTTTTGCAAGCGGTCCTTTATTATATATAGCCTCAATTTTTGGAATACCAACCCTTATTCAAGAACAAAATTCATTTCCTGGGATTACAAATAAATTATTAGCAAAAAGAGCTCAAAAGATTTGTGTTGCATATGACAATTTGGAACATTTTTTCCCAAAAGAAAAGCTAGTCTTAACGGGTAACCCCGTACGGAAAGATATTCTAGATTTATTAGATAAACAACAAGAGGCATATTCTATATTTAACCTAAATTCAAACAAAAAAACACTTCTTGTTCTAGGGGGGAGTTTAGGTGCGCAAAGAATTAATCAACTGGTAGAAACCCATTTGCCTTACTTTCAAAACAATAATATTCAGGTCTTATGGCAATGTGGCAAATTATATTTTGAAGAGTATGGTCATTATGACAACCAAAAAGATATTCTAGTGCTGCCATTTATTAAACAAATGGACTTTGCTTATGCTGCTGCAGATTTTATTATATCAAGAGCTGGAGCAAGTTCAGTTTCTGAGCTATGCATTGTTGGTAAGCCAGTAATTTTTATTCCATCTCCAAATGTTGCCGAAGACCATCAAACCAAAAATGCTAAAGCCATTTCTAGTAAAAATGCAGCAATTCTAATTTCAGAAAAAAACTTAGAAAATGAATTTGAAGTTCAGTTTTCTAATTTAATAAAGAACAATGCATTGCAACAAAGCCTGTCAAATAACATCCAAAAACTGGCCAAAAAATCCGCAACAAATGATATTGTGTATGAAATCGAAAAATTGATAAACGTATGAAATTAAACTCTTTTCATAGCATCTATTTTATTGGTATTGGTGGTATCGGGATGAGTGCGCTAGCAAAGTATTTTCTTACGCAAAATAAATTGGTGTATGGTTATGATAAAACATCAAGTATCAACACAGCAACACTTGAAGATTTAGGCGTAGAAATTAGTTATTCCGATGAAATAGAGTCTATTGATTCTAGGTGTTTAGATGTGTCAAAGGCTTTGGTCGTGTATACGCCTGCAATTCCGGATTCAAATTTAATTTTGAATTATTTCATCTCTAATAATTTTACAGTTTTAAAGCGATCTGAAGTTTTAGGGATAATCACAAAAGATACGTTTTGTCTTGCTGTTTCAGGAACTCATGGGAAAACAACAACAACGAGTATTTTGGGGCACTTGATGTTTGAAGCTAATCAAAATATGACTGCATTTTTGGGTGGAATTTCAGAAAATTATAATTCAAATTTAATACAGAACGGAAGTCAAGCCACAGTAGTAGAAGCAGACGAATTTGATCGTTCATTTTTGAAGCTTTCACCCAATTTTGCTTGTATTACTTCAATGGATGCAGATCATTTGGATATTTATGGAGATAAAGAAAGTTTAAAACGTTCATTCCTGGATTTTTCAAAAAATATAGCATCAAATGGCAAGCTTTTTGTCCATCAATCACTTGACATAGAGGGCGGCATAACTTATGGTATTGAATCGGATGCAGATTATGCTGCACAAAACATAAAAATTTCTGAAGGAGCTTATCATTTTGATTTAAAAATGCCTCATTCTCAACTAAGTGGTTTTGTATTTCATTTACCAGGAAAACATAATCTAAATAACGCTGTTGCTGCGCTAGCAATGGCTTTTGAGTATGGTTGTTCAGAAGAAAATCTTAAAAAAGGATTAGAATCCTACAAAGGAGTTCAAAGGCGTTTTTCATATAAAATTAAAGAAAAGTCTTTTACATTTATTGATGATTATGCACATCATCCCAAAGAAATAGATGCCGTTCATCAAGCCATTGTAGAAATGCATCCAAACCGTAAAGTTACAGCAGTATTTCAGCCACATTTGTTTAGTCGAACACAAGATTTTGCAGATGAATTTGCACGTTCTTTGTCTGTTTTTGATGCGGTATTACTATTAGAAATCTATCCCGCTCGAGAGCTTCCAATAACTGGTGTTAATGCCTCATGGTTGTTAGAAAAAATTACAGCGCCTTTTAAAAAATTAGTGTCTAAATCAACATTATTTGACGCCGTAAAGAAAGTCAATAATCCAGTATTGGTTACCATGGGGGCTGGCGATATTGGTACGCTTGTAGAACCACTTACAAAAGAACTATCAAATGGGTAAATATAAAAACTTAGCGAAAGGAATTATACTATTTTTTTTAGTGGTTTTTTTGTATGCATTTTCATCTGTGAGAAGTCGTAATTTACCGATTCAGAAAACCAGTGTAGAATTTATAGGAAAAGACCATTTATTAATTAGTAAAGACGCAGTTAATAAATTGTTAATACAAAATCACCAGGCAGTAGAATGTATACCTAAAGATATTTTAGATTTGAATGAATTAGAGTCCAAAGTCTCATCGCATCCAATGATAGAAAAAGCAGAGGTGTATCTGACTATAAATGGGGAGGTTAAGTTAGAAGTAGAGCAGCGTACACCACTTGCAAGAGTGATTTCTGAGCCATCGTTTTATATAGATGATCAAGGAAAAATGATGCCTCTTTCAGCAGAACACAGTGCGCGAGTGGTTTTGATTCGTGGTAATGTAGACGCATCTCATTTAGATGCTTTGCATCAATTGTTGCAACATGTGAAAACTGACGATTTCTTAGATCTACATGTTACTGAAATTACTGTAAATAATGACAATCAATTCTCATTGTATGTGAGAGCGTTTGATTTTGAAGTAGTAGTTGGGACATTGGAAAATTTGAATAATAAAATGAAAAACTTTAAAGCATTTTATCAAAAAGCAAAAAAAGATAAACTGCTTCAAACATATAAAACAGTGAATTTACAATTCAATCGGCAGGTTGTTTGTACTAAATTATAACTTTATGGAAACTCAAAATATTGCGGTAGGTCTTGATATTGGAACCACAAAAATTGTTGCGATGATTGGCCAAAAAAATCAGTACGGTAAATTAGAAACAGTTGGTGTAGGAAAGTCAAAAAGTATGGGGGTACATCGTGGGGTGGTCAATAACATAACACAAACCATTCAGTCCATTCAAAATGCAGTATCAGAAGCAGAAGCTACATCAGAAATTAAAATTGATGGCGTTACTGTTGGTATAGCTGGTCAGCATATAAGAAGCTTGCAACATAGTGATTACATCACTAGACCAAACGCCGAAGAGGTTATTAATGAAGAAGATATTGATCGACTTATCAATCAAGTTCACAAACTTGTAATGCTACCTGGAGAGGAAATCATTCATGTACTACCACAGGATTTTAAGGTTGATGGACAAGCGGAAATTAAGGAGCCTATCGGTATGTATGGCGAACGTTTGGAGGCTAATTTTCATGTCGTTGTGGGGCAGGTTTCATCTATTCGGAATATTGGTCGATGCATCCAAACCGCAGGTTTGAGTTTGGATGGTATTACTTTAGAGCCTCTTGCCTCAGCTAAAGCAGTTTTAAGTCAAGAAGAAAAAGAAGCGGGAGTAGCGCTTATAGATATAGGGGGCGGTACTACCGATTTGGCTGTTTTTAAAGATGGAATAATTCGTCATACTGCTGTAATTCCTTTTGGAGGAAATGTTATTACAGAAGATATTAAAGAGGGTTGCTCAATTATAGAAAAGCAAGCAGAACTATTAAAAATTAAATTTGGCTCTGCTTGGCCTGGAGAAAATAGAGATAATGAAATTGTATCTATCCCTGGACTTAGAGGTAGAGACCCAAAAGAAATTTCATTGAAAAACCTATCAAAAATTATTCATGCAAGAGTAGTAGAGATCATAGAGCAAGTCTATGTGGAAATCAAAAATTATGGGCATGAAGAACAAAAGAAAAAATTAATTGCTGGTATTGTGCTTACAGGCGGCGGAAGCCAATTGAATCATCTGAAGCAACTTGTAGAGTACATCACTGGAATGGATACCAGAGTTGGCTATCCAAACGAACATCTAGCAGGCGATAGTGACGGCGATATTACTAGTCCATTGTACGCCACAGCGGTTGGACTTGTTCTAGAAGGACTAGAGCGTCAAGAAAAGCAAGTATTTGTTAAGGGCCCAAAACCTGAAGAAGAAATACCAGAACCCATTCCCATACCCCAAGTTCAATCCAAAGGATTTTTGGAGAAACTAACCGAACGTGTAAAGGACTTTTTAGAAAATGCAGAATAACCATCAAATAATAAATTTTATGAGCAGTAATAACGAACTCGGAATCAGATTTGATTTACCAAAAAATCAATCCAATATCATCAAAGTCATTGGTGTTGGTGGTGGAGGTAGCAATGCTATTAATCACATGTTTAAACAAGGCATAAAAGGTGTAGACTTTGTCATTTGCAATACAGACGCACAAGCTCTTAATAGTAGCGGTGTACCTAACAAAATTCAACTTGGTATTCATATTACAGAAGGATTAGGTGCAGGCGCAAATCCTGAAATTGGAGAAAAAGCAGCCGTTGAAAGCTTAGAAGATATACGAGCGATGCTGAATACCAATACAAAAATGGTATTTATTACCGCTGGTATGGGCGGAGGTACCGGAACTGGTGCAGCTCCAATAATTGCAAAAATGGCCAGAGAGCTCGATATTCTCACTGTAGGAATTGTAACAATGCCATTTCAATTTGAAGGAAAAATAAGAAATACACAAGCTCACAAAGGCATAGAGAAATTAAGAAAAGTGGTTGATTCTTTGGTTATTATTAATAACAATAAACTTCGAGAAGTGTATGGCAATCTTGGATTTAAAGCAGGTTTTTCTAAAGCTGATGAAGTACTCTCTACAGCTGCTCGTGGAATTGCAGAAGTCATTACACACCACTATACACAAAACATTGATTTACGTGATGCAAAAACAGTACTCACTAATAGCGGAACAGCTATCATGGGAGCATCTAATGCAGTAGGCGAAAGTCGTGCAAAAAAGGCAATTACATCAGCTTTGGATTCTCCACTGCTTAACGATAATAAAATCACCGGAGCCAAAAATGTTCTGCTTTTAATTGTCTCAGGGAATCAAGAAATTACCATTGATGAAATTGGAGAAATTAATGACCATATCCAAGCAGAAGCGGGTTATGGTGCCAATATTATTATGGGGGTAGGTGAAGATGAAAAATTGGGAGAAGCCATTTCGGTAACCGTTATTGCCACAGGATTTGATGTCCATCAACAAAACGATATTACAAATGTTGAACCTAAAAAAGTAGTTCATGCTTTGGAGGATGAACAAATAATGGAACATGATTTGATGCCGCCAAAAACAATTCAGACTCTTGACGATGAACAAATTGATTTAACTCATGAAGAGGAAACAATTGTTTATTCTCTTGAAGATGATTCTGATTTATATAATTTAGAAGATGCAGAAGATCAAAATATAGATTTAATTCCAACAACAGAGCTTATAAAATCATTGGATGTAGAATATGAAGAAGTTATTTCTGAAATTCCTGAGGAGGAATTTATAATTAATGAAGTAAAACCTGATCCAATTAAAGAAGAAACGCTTGAAGTTGAAGAACAAACAATGTTATCTTTTGACTTACCACTTCAACAAACCAACAGCACTGTTGAAGAAAATAATAATATTGAAATTTTTGAACTGCAGGACAATGTAAACGAAATTGAAGTTGACGAGTATATAGAGTTAGTAGCAATTAATGAATCCAGTTCAGAAGATGAAAAACGTTATACATTAGACGATCATATTGTTATAGAAAATACGAATCAAGAATATATACCCTCTGAGCAAAATGCACCAATCGAGCCTGAAGTCGACACTGAAATGGTGTTTTCAAAAGTTACTGTCAAAGAACGCCAGGTTACAAAAGAACCAGAAGAAAATGTTGACCCTTTTGATAGCCCAATTTCTAAAGCTCTTCGTGATAGAGCCGATGAGCGTCGACAAAAAATGAAAGCATTCAACTACAAATTCAATACTTCAAAAGTAGAAGAGTTTGAAAAAGAACCTGCGTACAAACGTCAAGGAGTAGAATTGAGTGATACAGCAACTTCCAATGAACCCTTGGCATCAAGATCTTCTGTTGTCTTGGACGAAAATGAAGATATGCAAGTACGGACCAACAATTCCTTTTTACATGATAATGTAGATTAAAATATAAATTGAACACGATCAAAAAAACCTGAACTAGTTTCAGGTTTTTTTTGTGAAGACATTTACTATAATTACTTATATTCGTAATCTATAATTTTTTGAAATGAGTTTACAAAATAATATAATGACGGCCATAAAAATGGCAATGAAATCTAAAGATACTGTTGCACTTACAGCTTTAAGATCAGTAAAATCGGCCATACTTTTGGCACAAACAGAAAGTGGATCAAAAGACAGTATGAGCGAGTCAGAAGAAGTAAAGCTCCTTCAAAAATTAGTTAAACAACGTCAAGATAGCGCTGCTATTTTTTCTCAACAAAATCGACCAGATTTGGCTGCTCCAGAACTAGCAGAAGCCGAAATTATAAGTCAATTTTTGCCAGAAATGCTTTCTGAGGCAGAAGTGGAAAAATATGTTGTGCTAGCCATTGAAGAATTGGGAGCTACAACTATGAAAGATATGGGGAAAGTGATGGGTGTTGTTAGTAAGGAACTGGCTGGGAAAACAGATGGAAAAACTATTTCAAATCTAGTCAAACAAAAATTAACGTCCTAAAATAAATGGCTGCGTAGCTCAATTGGATAGAGCACTGGATTTCGGCTCCAGCGGTTGTAGGTTCGACTCCTGTCGCAGTCACAAATTATCTCCAAGAATAATTTATTGTTTTGGGGACATTTCTTTCAGTTTTATAATCATATAATATTATATCGAATAAAAAAGGGCTGTAAACTTGAATTGTTTACAGCCCTTTTTATCTTTTTTAATTATTCTCTTAGTTGCCCTGTAATAATCTTTATAATTTTATTAACCTAAATGTATTTGTTTTATTTACATTCAATAAATAGATTCCACTTGGAAGAGATTGTGCATTTATTTCTACATTTTTATTATGAGGTCTTTCATGCAATATTTTTCTTCCAGAAATGTCATATAATGAAATAGATTTTATATAATCATTTTACCCCTTTATATCTAATAATAGGCCCCTGTTTCTATCTATTTATTTTGATTAAATTAAAAATAATTAATGGAGTAAGGAAAATTGACCTAATTCACTTCATACCATCACTAATTCATTTAATATCCATTATTCCATATTTCCTACTGCCATGGACAGAAAAAGTAAGCTTAGTACAAGAGATATATACCAATCCAGAAATTCAAGAACACATTAATATCAATATGTTTTTTTCGCCTAAATTTAATTATGTTTTTGAATGTTACATTTTATGACCTATTGCATAATAAGTTTAAGATTAATACAATTAAAATTTAAGTCTAAAGCTAATGAGATTAAGAATCAACTAATATCATTAAAAAAAATTACAGCAATATTCATATTACTAACCTTAATTTACTTTATTCATATCATAGTTATTCTTGTGGGCGGTACACACAAAACAACACTTTTAAACATTATAATTTATTGTGATGTAATTTTATTTATTGGTTTAATTTTAGAAATTTTTAAATATCCTGAACTATTTTTCTTTAATAAAAAATTTAAAGTTTCTTATATTCAAAGTTCTCCTTTTTACTTAAACGAAACTGATAAAAATTCCATCCCCAATAATGTTTATGCCAACATTGAAAATAAAATTAATGACATGAAAAAAAATCGAGATTTACTAATAAATCCTAACACCAATTTTGATGTTTTTGCTAATGAAATTAACGAGAATAAATATCATATAAGATTATATTTAAAGTATAATGGATTGAGTTTCATGAGATTGAAAAATGAAATTAGAGTTGAGGAAGCTATCAAGTATTTAGAATCTGAAGATCGCCTAAAATTAGATTATATCGCAAAAAAATGCGGGTTTAACTCTCCATCCAATTTTTATAAGATTTTTAAGAATATTACTGGATATACCCCATCTGAATATGAGAATAAATAACCCAAAAACCATTTTAAGTTCTATTTTTAAAACTTATTTTATTTTTTTCTTTTATTAATGAATTAGCTAAGAAGAGTTCAGAAAAATCATCACATATGATACCTATCTATTTGCGCAAAGTACTTTTTTCTGTAGGTTAAAATCTTATTTCTGGATTAACTTTTTAAAGTTGGGACTTTTTTTAAATTCTTATTAAAAATTCAATTTTACAAAGACCAAATTCTCATAAAATGGGTTCATATATTAACCCAATGAGTGAAAAATATTTTGGATATTTTTTAATTAGCCTTTTAATTTTGATGATTTAAATATGAACATTTGCATAAGCTCAAATACACAAAATGATTGTATCTTTGGCAAAAATTAATTTATTTTTCTTTAAAAAATATGTATGGCAAAGCTTCCGAAAGAATACCAGTTTTTAGACTTGTCAGATTATGGTCGATCTGGTGGATACTGGATAGCTAGCCAACTCAAGAATACCGTATTCACCCCAATCCATGTCACCTCCTTGTTCATTATTGCAGGCCTTTTAGCAATTGCTTTCATGCTCAATGGCTATTACATAACAGCGGCCTTTTTCATTATTCTCAAGTCTATTATTGATGCTGCAGATGGAGAGCTTTCAAGATTAAAAAATACTCCTTCTTATACAGGACGTTATTATGATTCTATTGCCGATATAATACTCAATTTTTGTTTTCTACTCACTTTCTGGTATATCACAAACATATCAATAATATACATGCTGATTGCATTTTTTGGGATTCAACTTCAAGGAACTATTTATAATTACTATTATGTGATTTTAAGGAATTCAGTAAATGGCGATTCAACCAGTAGGATTTTTGAAGTTTCAGCACCAACTGCACTAGAAGCAGACCGCCAGCGGACTGTAGACGTTTTTTACAAAATTTATAATGTATTGTATATTTTATTCGATAAAATTGTCTATCATCTGGATAAAAAAGCCTGTGAAAGCCCTCCATTTCCAAAGTGGTTTATGACTCTAATTTCTGTGTATGGTCTTGGCTTTCAGCTACTCATTATGTCTCTAATGTTAAGCTTTGATCTCCAGGTCTATGTGATTCCATTTTTTATTATTTACTCTATACTTATAGTTGTATTTGTAGGGATAAGAAAAAGATTTCTTTAAACTTGGTATGACATACGTTTCAATTCTTAAAGTCAGATTTTGTGATGTGTATTTAAACACATATCTTGCGCGAGATTTAAATTAGGTTCATATTTAGCAAAAAAAATAATGAGTATAAAATCCATTTGCTGTATAGGAGCAGGTTATGTTGGAGGGCCAACAATGTCTGTCATTGCACAGAAAAACCCACAGATTAAAGTTACTGTTGTTGATGTTAACACAGATCGAATTGCTGCTTGGAATAGTGAAGATTTATCACAGCTCCCAATTTTTGAACCTGGTTTGGATAAAGTAGTGGAGCAAGCCCGTGGTCGAAATTTATTTTTCTCTACAGAAGTTGACAAAGCTATTGATGCTGCCGAAATGATTTTTATTTCAGTCAATACTCCAACAAAAACCTATGGATCAGGAAAAGGTATGGCTGCCGATCTTAAATATGTAGAGTTGTGTGCACGTCAGATTGCAAAAGTTTCAACATCCAATAAAATTATTGTAGAAAAATCAACACTTCCTGTTAAAACAGCTGAAGCTATAAAAGATATATTGGACAATACAGGAAATGGCATTCATTTTGAAATTTTGTCCAATCCAGAGTTTTTGGCAGAAGGGACAGCAATTCAAGACCTCGAAGCACCAGACCGTGTTCTTATTGGAGGAGAATCCACTAAAACAGGTCAAGAAGCCATTAATATTCTAAAAAATATTTATGCAACTTGGGTTCCAGAAGATCAAATTATTACAACAAATTTGTGGTCTTCAGAGCTTTCAAAATTAACAGCAAATGCATTTTTAGCACAGCGTGTATCGTCCATTAATGCCTTAACAGAACTTTGCGAAAAAACAGGTGCAAATATAAACGAAGTAGCCAATGCCATTGGAACAGATTCTAGAATTGGGCCAAAGTTCCTGAATGCATCCGTTGGATTCGGCGGTTCTTGTTTTCAAAAAGATATTCTAAATCTGGTCTATATATGCAAGTCCTTAGGTCTAAATGAAGCTGCAGACTATTGGGAACAAGTCATTATTATGAATAACCATCAAAGGAGTCGTTTTGCAAATCAAATTGTAAAAGCATTGTACGGCACTGTTGCCGATAAAAAAATCACCTTTTTTGGCTGGGCATTTAAAAAAGACACTAATGATACAAGAGAATCAGCAGCTATTTATATAGCCGATAAACTTATAGATGAACACGCCCTTGTTCAGGTATATGACCCTAAGGTTTCACCACATCAAATGCAATCAGATATAAATTATTTAAACTCAAGACCTGAATCGGAAAATGAACACTATTTATCTTCTGAAAATGATCCATACAAAGCGGCAGAAGGCGCTCATGCACTAGCTATAATTACAGAATGGGATGAGTTTAAATCCTATGATTGGAAAAAAATATATGATAGCATGAGTAAACCTGCTTATATTTTTGATGGCCGAAATTTACTCGACAAACACGAGCTAGAAGCTATCGGGTTTTCATATAAAGGGATTGGGCAGTAAATTCTTATAAGCTATGAAGACCAAAACAATTTTAGTTACCGGTGCTGCAGGCTTTATTGGATTTCATTTAAGTAAACATCTTTCTGAACTAGGACATTCTGTTATTGGGATTGATAATATTAACGATTATTACGATATAAATTTAAAATATAATCGCCTAAAATGTTTAGGAGTCAAACGCAATGAAGCGTCCGAGTGGAATAGTCCTTCCAAAAGCAATTTTAAAAATTCATTGTTTACTTTTATTCGAACAAATATAGAAGATGCGAATGCCTTAAGTCTAATTTTTAAAACTTATAAATTTGACCTGGTCTGTCATCTTGCTGCTCAAGCTTTTGTTCGTTCTTCATTAGAACATTCAAATGCGTATTTGGATAGTAATATTGTAGGGTTTTTGAATGTACTTGAATGTTGTCGTAAATTTAAAATTCCAAGATTAGTTTATGCAAGCAGTTCAAGTGTTTATGGTAACACTTCCGAAGTACCTTTTCAAGAAACAGCCAAAGTAGATCATCCTTTGAGCATGTATGCTGTTTCCAAAAAAACGAATGAACTTATGGCACATGCCTACACTCATTTATATGGCATTGAAACCATAGGTTTGCGGTTTTTTACAGTATATGGTCCTTGGGGTCGACCCGATATGGCTCTATTTGTTTTTACAGATGCATTATTAAATCGAAAAACTGTAAATATTAATAATTATGGAAACCATATCCGTGATTTTACTTATATTGATGACATTACTAAAAGCTTAGAACTTACACTATTAGATAAATCAAATAATAAAAATCTGTATAAAATTTATAATATTGGTAACAATAGCCCCGTTAAGTTATTAAATTTTGTACATGAAATTGAAATAATAACAGGTTTAAAATCAGAACTTAAAATGCAATCACTACAACCTGGTGATGCCCATCAGACGTGGGCAAACACAAATGCGTTTATGAAAGATTATGAATTTCAGCCTAAAACCCCACTAAAAACAGGGATAGAAACATTTTATCAATGGTATAAATCTTATTATTAATGAAAAAAATATTAATTACAGGAGGCGCAGGTTTTATTGGCGCCCATGTTGTTCGATTGTTTGTTAATCAATATCCAGAATATCATATTTATAATATGGATGCTCTAACCTATGCTGGGAATCTTGAGAATTTAACAGATATAGAAAATGAACCTAATTATACATTTTTAAAAGGTGATATAACAGATGAGAATTTTATTCATCAATCTTTTGAACACTATAACTTTACTGATGTTATTCACTTAGCAGCAGAGTCTCATGTTGATCGTTCTATCCACGATCCTTTGGCTTTTGCCAAAACAAATATTTTGGGCACAATGATTTTACTCAATGCTTTTAAATCTTTGTGGGGAAATTCTTGGAAATCACATCGCTTTTATCATGTGAGCACCGATGAAGTGTATGGAACATTGGGTGAAGATGGACTTTTTCTTGAAACAACCCCATATGACCCTAATTCACCATATTCTGCATCAAAGGCAAGTTCAGATCATTTTGTGCGCGCCTATGGCGAAACTTATGGATTACCCTATGTAATTTCGAATTGTTCTAATAATTATGGGCCAAATCAATTTCCAGAAAAATTAATTCCACTTTTCATAAATAATATTTTAGAAAAAAAACCTTTGCCAGTTTATGGTGATGGCAACTACACCCGAGATTGGTTGTACGTTGTAGATCATGCGCGAGCCATCGATATGGTTTTTCATAAAGGTGAAAATCATGAAACCTATAATATAGGTGGATTTAATGAGTGGAAAAATATTGATTTGGTTAAAGAACTATGCAAACAAATGGATCAAAAAATGGGACAACCAGAAGGAACGTCTTCAAATCTTATTACTTTTGTAAAAGACCGTCCAGGACATGATTTGCGCTATGCCATTGATGCTTCCAAAATCCAAAATAATTTAGGTTGGACTCCCTCCGTTATTTTTGAAGAAGGGTTGTCCAAAACTATTGATTGGTACCTTGAAAATACATCTTGGTTGGACCACGTACGGTCTGGGAGTTATAAAAATTATAAACAAAAAATAAATAGATGAAAGGAATTGTACTAGCAGGTGGCTCAGGAACACGTTTGCATCCACTTACTTTGAGTGTCAGTAAGCAAATGCTTCCTGTATATGATAAACCCATGATATACTACCCATTATCTGTTTTGATGCATGCTGGAATACGAGAAATTTTGATTATTTCTACACCACATGATTTGCCAAATTTTGAACGTCTTTTAGGCGATGGCTCCAATTTTGGATTACAATTATCATATAAGGAACAACCCTCACCAGATGGTCTGGCTCAAGCATTTATTATGGGAGAGTCCTTTATAGGTGACGATGATGTTTGTATGGTTTTGGGTGATAATATCTTTTATGGTGTAGGTTTAGATCAGCTTTTGAAATCTGCGGTTAAAACAGTAGAAAAATCTCAAAAAGCAGTTGTTTTTGGAAGTTATGTTAAAGATCCCGAGCGTTATGGTGTTGCGGAATTTGATTCAAATCAAAATGTTGTAAGTATTGAGGAAAAACCAAAAATTCCAAAATCAAATTATGCCGTTGTAGGACTGTATTTTTATCCTAATTCTGTGGTAAAAGTAGCAAAAACAATAAAACCTTCAGATCGTGGAGAGCTTGAAATTACATCTGTAAATGTTAATTATTTACAGCAGAATCAATTAAAAATGAAAGTTTTAAAACGAGGTTTTGCGTGGCTTGATACTGGAACTCACGAAGCACTTTCGGAAGCTACTGAATTTGTAAAAGCAATTGAAAAACGTACAGGTCAAAAAGTAGCTTGTCCAGAAGAAATTGCTCTACAAATGGGTTGGATTTCCAAAACTGAATTGGCAAAACGCATTGCTCATCTCAAAGGAGATTATTATGCCTATTTAAAAGAGGTTATAGGTTAAGAATTAAGCCGTTATATGTTTTAATTCTTCTATCGTTTTGGATGGATTTTCACTTCTAAATACAAAGCTACCCGCTACCAATACGTCAGCTCCAGCATCTTTCAATGCTTTTGCATTTGTAGAAGTCACACCACCGTCAATTTCAATTTTTGTAGTAGCGCCTTTAGAATTTATTAGTGCTTTAAGTTGTTTCACTTTTTCGTAAGTATTTTCAATAAAACTTTGACCTCCAAAACCTGGATTCACACTCATAATACAGACCAAATCAATATCATTAATAGTATCTTCTAAAACATTTATGTTTGTGTGAGGATTGAGCGCAACACCTGCTTTCATACCTTCAGTTTTTATGGCTTGAAGTGTACGATGCAAATGCGTACAGGCTTCGTAATGTACTGTAAGAACATCACTTCCAAGTTCTGCAAATGTTTTGATATAACGATCGGGGTCTACAATCATTAAATGAACATCAACTGTTTTTTTCGCATACTTTGGGCACAAAAACACCATCCATAATATCGATATGAAACCAATCTGCTTGACTGGTATTTACCATTTCTATATCACGTTGAAGGTTTGCAAAATCGGCGGCAAGTATTGAAGGTGCAATTAGCGAAGAACTCATAAATTTAGTTTTATTCAAAAATAGTACAAAAAACAAACCCCTGCTAACAGCAAGGGTTTTGTTTTTTAACCTAAATAGGTTTTTAAAATTTTACTTCTCGAAGTGTGTTTCAATCTTCGAATTGCTTTTTCTTTGATTTGACGCACACGCTCTCTTGTAAGGTCAAAAGTTTCACCAATTTCTTCTAAAGTCATTGGGTGCTGGTTGCCAAGTCCAAAATACAGACGAATAACATCAGCTTCTCGCGGAGTAAGGGTTTCCAATGCGCGCTCAATTTCAGTTCTTAAAGATTCATGTAAAAGTTCTTTGTCGGGGTTTGGAGATTCTCCTGAACGCAAAACATCATAAAGATTGGAGTCTTCTCCTTCCACTAATGGTGCATCCATTGAAACATGACGTCCAGAATTTTTCATAGATTCTTTTACATCATTAATTGTCATATCCAATTCTTTTGCAATTTCTTCGGCGCTAGGTGGACGCTCGTGTGATTGCTCTAGAAATGCATAAGTTTTATTAATTTTATTAATAGAGCCAATTTTGTTTAATGGCAAACGAACAATTCGTGATTGTTCTGCAAGCGCTTGTAAAATGGATTGACGAATCCACCAAACGGCATAAGAAATAAACTTAAATCCACGAGTTTCATCAAAACGTTGAGCAGCTTTAATCAAACCTAAATTTCCTTCATTAATTAAATCTGGAAGCGTAAGTCCTTGATTTTGATATTGTTTAGCAACGGAAACAACAAAACGAAGATTGGCTTTAGTCAATTTTTCTAGAGCGATTTGATCACCAGCTTTGATGCGTTGAGCTAATTCAACTTCTTCGTCAGCAGTAATTAAATCAACTTTACCAATTTCTTGTAGATACTTATCCAACGATGCAGTTTCCCTATTGGTAACTTGTTTTGTGATTTTGAGTTGTCTCATGCTTGTAATTTTTTTTAAAATTATTTTGGTTTCATTATGTTATACGTACTTTCTATAACAAATGTTACAAAAAAAAGCCATTTTAAAAATAAAATGACTTTTTTGTATTTATAAAACTAGTTTTGCTACTAATCTCTTCTTCTATCATTTCTGCGATTATCGCGCCCTTTATTGTTGTGTTTTCTGTCTCTTGGTGGACGTTCAACAAACCCTTCAGGTTTTGGTAAGATTGCTTTGCGCGAAACTTTTTCTTTGCGTGTTCTTGAGTCTACACCAAAGTATTTCACATCAAAAATATCTCCCATATTTACAACGTCAGAAACATTTTCTGTACGTTCCCAAGCTAGTTCACTCACGTGAAGCAATACTTCATTTCCGGGAGCTTCAGTATATTCTACTACGGCTCCAAAATCAAGCATTTTGATAACCTTTACTTCGTAAATACTGCCTACTTCTGGTTTAAATAAAAGTGAATCTATTTTTGCTAAAACAGCATCGATGCCATCTTGATCAGTTCCAAGAATTTCAACAATTCCTTCTTCGGTTACAGGGTCTTCATTGATAACAATTGTTGTACCTGTTTCTTTTTGAAGTTCTTGAATAACTTTTCCTCCAGGTCCAATAAGTGCCCCAATAAATTCATTTGGAATAACACGGGTAACCATTTTTGGTGCATGAGCTTTAACATCTCCAGCTGGTTCAGCAATCGTATCGGTTAGTTTTCCAAGTATATGAAGACGTCCATCACGAGCTTGGTTTAGTGCATTGACTAAAATTTCGTAAGAAAGTCCTTTGACTTTGATGTCCATTTGACATGCTGTAATTCCATCGGCAGTACCAGTAACTTTGAAGTCCATGTCTCCAAGGTGATCTTCATCGCCCAAAATATCCGACAAAACAGCATACTTTCCAGAGTCTGCATCAGAAATTAATCCCATTGCAATACCCGAAACAGGTTTTTTTAGTTGAACACCAGCATCCATAAGTGCCATTGTTCCAGAACATACCGTTGCCATAGATGACGATCCGTTACTTTCCAAAACCTCACTTACTACACGAACTGTGTATGGGCAATCTTCTGGTACCATGCCTTTTAATGCACGTTGTGCTAAGTTTCCATGTCCAATTTCTCGTCTAGATGTTCCACGAATTGGTCGTGCTTCACCCGTTGAAAAAGGAGGGAAGTTGTAGTGCAAATAGAAACGCTCTTCTCCTTCATGAGATGGCATATCAATTTGATTGGCATCACGGGAAGTTCCAAGAGTTACTGTGGCTAGTGCTTGAGTTTCCCCTCTGGTAAAAATAGACGATCCATGTGTTGATGGTAAATAATCTACTTCACACCATATTGGTCTAATTTCATCTGTTTTTCGTCCATCCAAACGAAGCCCTTCGTTTAGAGTTAAATCTCTTATTGCTGCTTTTTCTGCTTTGCTGTAATATTTTGAAATTAATTTCCCATAATCTTCTTGTTCTTCATCAGAAAATGAAGCGATAATTTCTTCTTTAATTTCTCCAAATGCTGCACTTCTTTCATGTTTTGCAGAGCCTGCTTTGGCAATGGCATACACTTTGTCGTAAGCCATTTCGTGAATTTTGCTTTCAAGATCTGCATCTTCTCTTTCTGGTTCATATTCACGAACATCTTTTTTGCCAAATGCTTCAGCAAGGCGCTCTTGAGCAGCACACTGAACTTTGATGGCTTCGTGCGCAAATTTGATGGCTTCGGTCATTTCTTCTTCAGAAATTTCATCCATTTCACCTTCAACCATCATTACGGAGTCTGCAGAAGCTCCAATCATCATATCGATATCAGATTCTGCAAGTTGTGCTCTAGTTGGGTTGATAACAAATTCGCCATTTACACGGGCAACTCTAACTTCTGAAATAGCACATTCAAACGGAAAATCTGACAATTGGATGGCAGCAGATGCGGCCAATCCTGCCATTGCATCTGGCATAACATCTTCATCATGTGACATCAGTTGAATCATCACTTGTGTTTCCGAATGATAATCTTTTGGGAATAATGGGCGTAGTACGCGATCGACTAGACGCATTGTGAGAATTTCTCCATCACTTGGACGTGCTTCACGCTTAAAAAAACCACCTGGGTAACGCCCAGCTGCGGCAAATTTTTCTCGATAATCTACAGTCAGCGGTAGAAAGTCAAGATCAGCTTGTTTATAATTGGATACTACTGTACAAAGCAGCATACATTTTCCGGATTGCACTACAACAGAGCCATGAGCTTGTTTGGCTAATTTTCCGGTTTCGATAGAAATTTCTCTTCCATCTCCGAGGTCTATAACCTCTCTAAAAACTTTTGGAATCATATTTTTTAATTCTAATTAAACATTGGCGTTGTGTTGTTGTTGTGTGGTATGACCAATGAAAAACTTTAATTAGCTTCTTCTATAATTTGTGTAAAGATACACATAAAAACAAAAAAGAGGCCATTTGGCCTCTTTTTGAAATATTTATTTTCTTAGTCCGAGCTCTTTAACAATTGCACGGTATCTTAAGATATCTTTTTTCATGAGATAATCCAAAAGAGAACGACGTTTTCCTACTAGTTTTACTAATGAACGTTCGGTATTAAAATCTTTTCGATTTTGCTTCAGGTGTTCTGTTAGGTGATTGATTCGGTGTGTAAATAATGCAATTTGACCTTCGGCAGAACCGGTGTCTTTGGCATCTTTTCCATGTTTTGTAAAGAGTTCTTTTTTAATTTCTTTTGTTAAGTACATTCCAATATTTATTTAAATAATTTTTATGCAATAATTATGACGCTCATAATCAGGCGGCAAATATAGTAAATTTGATTGATAAAAGAATAAGTTTAAAAAAATTATGCTCTCAAAGGCTGGTTCAAAATCAAATCGATGTATTGATTGACTTTGTCTTTTAAATATTCACGGTGTGTAATAAAATCTAAAAACCCGTGTTCTAAGACAAATTCAGCAGTTTGAAACCCTTCTGGTAATTCTTTTCCAGTAGTGTCGCGTACTACACGTGGCCCTGCAAAGCCTATTAGTGCACCAGGTTCACTGATGTTGATGTCGCCTAGCATGGCAAAAGAAGCGGTTGTTCCTCCAGTTGTTGGATCGGTACACAACGAAATATATGGAATACCAGCATCGGCTAGTTGTGCTAATTTTGCTGAGGTTTTTGCCAATTGCATTAACGACAATGCAGCTTCCATCATACGTGCCCCTCCAGATTTTGAAATAATCATAAAAGGCAATTTTTTCTTGAGGGCATAGTCTGCAGCGCGTGCAATTTTTTCACCAACAACACTTCCCATAGATCCTCCTATAAAACTAAAATCCATACAGGCTACCACTAAGTCTTTGCCTTTTGATTTTCCAACAGCGGTTCGTACAGCGTCTTTAAGTTTGG
>Ga0209138_1000411_pt1 | contig 42849 bp, 33 predicted proteins | sample SaaInl3SG_22_DNA_FD_184645 | JGI IMG/M metagenome (GOLD analysis project Ga0209138, IMG submission 184645) | Marine microbial communities from expanding oxygen minimum zones in the Saanich Inlet - ESP_153SG_22_DNA (SPAdes) (version 2) | ecosystem: Environmental > Aquatic > Marine > Intertidal...
ATTTGATGGCTTAAAAATACATCTAAATTATCTTATTTTTGCCCCTCTCATTCGGGATGTGGCGCAGTCTGGTAGCGTACACGCATGGGGTGCGTGTGGTCGCTGGTTCGAATCCAGTCATCCCGACAACAAACACGAACAACATCTAAAATCGAAGATTTTAGCTAATCAATTAGAAAACCGCTAGAGCTTGCTCTTTAGCGGTCTTCTTTTATTGATAGTAACGTAGTTACAAGATGTTGTTCGTGTTTGTTGTCAAACTCCCCCAAGGATCTTTTACCGCCAGGTAAAAGAATCCAGAGAGTTAAAGGGTGTTGATAGGTAACCTAACTTCTTTGCTACCCCAACCAATAACTAGATGGTATCCTCCGCTAATGTTATCAAATCGTATCGATAAAACTTCGATTTCGGCTTCTGATTCTTTAACCTCAGCAGTAAAACGTCCGAGGTCTTTTGATTGATCATAACTGTAAGCTCCCCAGGTGTGCAGTTTCTTGTTTAAGATCACTATCCAATCATTATCACTAGGGATGGTGTATAAACTATAGGTTCCTGCAGGAATTTTTGTTCCCTGAATTTTCATGTCTTTATAAAAAATGATCTCAGTGGTCTCATTTGCGCCTGTGCGCCAAACGGTTCCTTTAGGAGCAAGGCTTTCGAGAGTTCGGCCTTTAAGTTGTGGTCTAGAATAGAGTACGCGTAGATCGGGATCAGACATTCGATCTGGTCGGGCATAGCTCATGTCTAACGGGCTTTTATCAAGGTTTGCAAAACCACCTCTTTGGGCATTTGCCATCGAAAAACTGAGGATTAAGGCAAGTAGCAGGTATCTCATATTCATAGTTTTAGAATATGAATATACAATCTAACTAGTAACTATTCTCGTCAATTTCAACTTTTAAAGCTATTTGCAGTGAATCAGGTAGTCCTGAATATCCTCCTCGTAGATCGTAAATCTCTTTAAAACCTCTTTTTTTCAAATACTTAGCAGCATTCATACTACGATTTCCAGAACGGCAATAAAGATAGACGGGTTGTAAAGTGTCTTTGTTTTCGAAATAAGATTGAAACTCTGTAGGTCTAAGAAAATCTACTTTTTTTGCTCTTTTTAAATGACCTTGATTGTATTCGGTAATCGTTCGAACATCGATTACCTGAACGGTTGAATCCTTGATTGCCTCAATGAATTTTTCGGGAGTTAAACGTTTTATGATTGAATCATTAGCTTGTGCTTTTGCACAAAAAATACCGAGCAGCGTACAAGTAATCGTGAAGAATAATTTCATTAGTCATTGATTTTTGACAAAGTAGTCTCAATTTAAGATAAATCTATGTGATTTAGGTTACTTAAAATAATGGTGAGTAACTTTTGATAAGTTGAAGTGAGTCAGGCGATGTTTAATGGCTATTTTAGCTCAAAATATCGAGAATATGAGTACAGAAATAGAACGCATACATACCCTTATAGTAGGATCAGGACCAGCGGGTTATACTGCTGCCATTTATGCGGCGAGAGCAGATATGAAACCAGTTATTTACACCGGAATGGAGCCAGGCGGACAATTAACCACTACAACTGAAGTGGATAATTTTCCGGGATATCCCGAGGGTATTGATGGTCCTACCATGATGGTACAGCTTCAACAACAGGCTGAACGATTCGGTACTGACGTTCGAATCGGTATGGTAACTGAAATCGTACTAAGTAAAGAAGTTGGAGGTTGGCACCAAGCCACTATTGACGGATCGAAATTAGTTGAAACACAGGCAGTGATTATTGCGACTGGCGCATCTGCAAAATATCTTGGTATACCAAGCGAGCAAAAACTTCGCGGAGGAGGAGTTTCCGCATGTGCAGTTTGCGATGGGTTCTTTTATAAGGGGCAAGAAGTGGCCATTGTTGGAGGTGGAGATACGGCGGCAGAAGAGGCTTCATATCTCTCTAAAATTTGTTCTAAGGTCACTATGCTCGTTAGAAAAGAAGAAATGCGTGCTTCGAAAGCCATGCAGCACCGCGTGGAGAGCATTCCAAATATAGAAATACACTACAATACAGAAGTGGATGAGGTTCTAGGTGACTCAGTAGTTGAAGGATTGCGAATGAAAAACAATAAAACGGGAGCGACTTCTGAAATTGCCATAACGGGTCTATTTATTGCCATCGGGCACAAGCCTAATACTGACACTTTTAAAGGTCAACTTGAAATGGATGAAGTAGGTTATATTAAAACGGTCGGTAAGTCAACAAAAACAACTATTCCTGGAGTTTTTGCTTGTGGTGATGCACAAGACAAAGAATATCGCCAGGCAATTACCGCAGCTGGTACGGGCTGTATGGCAGCTTTGGATGCCGAGCGCTATTTAGCAGAATTAGAATAATGGCTATCCGTAACTTCAACAGTTTTTTATTCTTAAAGCTACCCAGCGCATTCTTATGCGGAGTTCGCTTGAAGTCGTTGAATAAGATGCGTGCTGTAGTTACGGTTACTCTTAATTTTCTAAATAAGAATCCTTTCAAAAGCATGTTTTGGGCGGTTCAGGGAATGGCTGCAGAGTTAGCAACTGGAGTCATTATTCTATCTGAAGTAAAAAAGAGCCCTGTTCCTGTAAGCTTTTTAGTTACTCGCAATGAAGCTGAATTTCTGAAAAAGGCTAAGGGGAAGATCACCTTTACCTGCGCGGATGTAGAACTTGTAAAGAATCAGTTTGCTACGCTTTTGCAAAGTGAAACCGGTACACGTTTTTGGATGCAAAGCGAGGGAGTTGATCAGCAAGGCGATGTAGTCTCTCGTTTTCGATTTGAATGGTCCATAAAGGCTAAAAAGTAAGAGTTAATTTTTTAACGATTTTTTGAGATTTTGTTCCGTGAGGGTTTTCTAAATTAGAAGATCTAACAAAAATAGAACAATGGCAATACTTGGTTTTAAATATGCGCAATCGGTCCTTCAAAAGGTGAGTTTTAACGAAGAGTTATTTTTCAAGGAGGTTCGCAAAGCAATACACTATTTACTTCCTAAAGACTTGGTGAAACTTCAAAATTGGTTACAGATTTACACCAGTGACAAGCCTGAGTTACAACCTGCTATTTCCTATGTTAACGGAAGCGCTCTTTTTGCTTAGGAGAAATTATTTGAACATCGTGAAAGCTGATGGCTCCCCTAATGATTCCACTGATTACATCGCGAAGTGCTTCGGTGATTTGAATTTTAAGTTCGCTCTTTGAGTAGATTAAACTGATTTCTCTTGCGGGTTCGGGCTTTTCAAAATGTTTCAGTCCTTTCTTTTGATTCTCTTTTAAACCAAGCGTGTGCAGATAAGGTAGAAGGGTCATCCCCATTCTTTCGTCAGAGAGTTGTACTAACGTTTCAAAGCTTCCACTTTCGATGGTAAACTTCTTATCTCTATTGTTGAGATTCATGTCACATAGATTCAGGATATTATCTCTGAAACAGTGTCCGTCTTGTAGTAATAAAACCTCCTCAAGGTTTAAATCTTCAGCCTTTAATTCTGTCTTATCGCTTAATCGATGACCTTCTGGTAAATATCCCACAAAAGGTTCGTAATACAATGGTCGTTCGATGAGGTCTGAAGCTTCAAGCGGAGTAGCCGCAATTGCCGCATCAAGTTTTCCTTCTCGCAACCCAGTCAGAATTTCATCCGTAGTGAGTTCTCTAATAATAAGGTTGACCTTAGGGTAGCGTTTTACAAATGTGGATAAGAACATCGGTAATAGAGTAGGCATCACCGTAGAAATTATTCCTAGTCGATAAGGCCCTCCAATAAAGCCCTTTTCAATTGATACGATGTCTTGCATTCTTTCAGCTTCAATAACCACTTTGCGTGCCTGATCTACGATTTTGGTTCCTACCTCGGTTAGTTTAATAGGTTTGGTTCCACGATCAAAGATTTTAACGTTCAATTCTTCTTCTAGCTTCGAAATCTGCATACTCAGGGTTGGTTGAGTAACAAAGGATTTCTCAGCTGCTATGGTGAAGTTTTGATGTTCAGCTACCGCAATGAGGTATTGAAGTTGTGTGATGGTCATTATTTATTATTATTCATTAACTCTGCCACTCTGCGTGCCTCAGGACACCTGTTCTCGAGTTGTTCAATAATCGTTTTCTGATCTTCTTTTCGATTCTGTGATAGTTTTTCGATGGCATTAATACTAGTTATTTCTATAGAGAATCCTACTACGCCTCTTGATTGTGATAACGTCTCAGGGCTATATTTATCGTAAGTAAGCCCTTTAGGTTCTTTTTGTTCGTAATAGTTAACTAATCTTTTTAGGTCGTCGTCGGTTTCAATGCGACCTCTCAGTCTACGAGTACCTTTTACCTGAATTGCCGTATAATTATAAGTCGGTACCTCCTCGGTAGCATACCAAGATGATGAGATGTAAGCCGATGGACCACTTATAACAAAGAGGGCATCATTCTTCGAGTTCTCCGAACCCCATTTAGCAGCGAGCTCATTAGCTTTAGCCAGATGACCATAGGCCCATTTTCTGTTTTTATCAAAATGTAAGGGGATGTGTGCTGCATATAACGCTCCATCTACATATTCGACTAGTGTACCAAAGCAGACTTCTTCAATCAGCGTATTTACCGGTTTGCTCGGTTCAAAATGTATTGGAACGTACATATACTTATAAAGTTAATGCCCCGTAAAGGGGCATTTCTCATTATTCAACAGCTTTGAGTAGCGGACTACTTATATCGCTTGTCAATCCAAGTAACTCTGCATATTCAGTAGCTAGGTAACCATTAATCGAATCAGTTGCATCGTTAACCGCCTTCTCAGCGAATTGCATCAACTGCTTTTCAGTATCCGTAACGCCACTTACTCTAGTTCTAACATAACGTGAGGCATTACTAATTCGATTCATCACCGTCATCTCGGGATTACGAGTAATTCCTTGACGTTTATCAATGGTGCCAAAAATCGAATTTTGTAGGTCTTCAATAGTTTTTAGATTGTCTTTGACCTTTTCGGTTAATTCCTTTTTATTATCTAATTCTAGATCTTTTATAGCCGCTTTCATTGCTTCAAGCTCTTTTTTAGCCTTCGCTAACTTCTCGGTTGACTCCGCAAGATTCGAAGTCATTTGTTCTAAGGTTCCTTGAGCCGAGTAGCTTGACATAAAATCTTCTAAAGTATGCGAAAGTCTAGGGTCGAGTTTTACCTCAATGGTAGCATTAGAGGTAGTTTCTCCAAGGCTAACCTCGATTTCGTAAGTGCCTGGAAAAGCAGGTCTGCCAGAAGGCTCTCGACGAGATTTTCTTAAGGTTCTAGATGGTCTATCAACACCTTTTTCGTCAATTCCCCAACGTAATTTTGTGAATCCTGACTTCTCTGGTCGAGGGTATTTAAGTGTTCTTACTACCTCACTGTCACGTTTAATGCTAAGGGTAATGCTGTCTTTCTTTTCCATTTGTTTCGACCCTTCCTTCACATAGACCGTAATAAGGGCTCCTGAGTCTCGATTTTCACCATGATACATTGCATCTGCTCCAAAACGAGAACCAGTAGGTTGTTGGTAAGCAGCGTGATAAGCTGTTGGGGCATCGAAAACTTGAATTTCTTTAGCTAAGATTCCTGAATCTTTTGCCAACACTTGTAACGGACGAATATCGTCAAGCACCCAAGCTGCCCTTCCGAATGTACCGATAACTAGATCTTTTTCTCTCGGATGAATTACTAAATCCTTTGTCGAAACAGTCGGGAACCCGTTGGTAAATTTTTTCCAACTTTCTGCGTGATCAAGCGAAATATAGAGGCCGTCATCTGTTCCTAAGAAATAAAGGTTCGGGGATTCAGGATCTTGGATAATTGATAGCGCGTAGCTCTCTACGTCATTCTCATCTACGATACGCTCCCAGCTTTTACCGTAATTGGTTGTTCTATAAGCGTAAGGAGTATAATTGAACCTTCTGTAATCGTTGGCAACTAGAAGCGCTTCTCCAGGATTCGTTTCAGAAGCCTTTATTTGTGCTACCCAACTGCCTTTAGGAAGTCCTTTTAGATTTTTAGTAACCTCAGTCCAGTTTTGTCCACCATCAGTAGTGTAATGAACTCTACCATCATCGGTACCTACCCATAAAAGATCTTTTTGAACCTGAGATGGTTCGATAACTAGAATGGTACAATGGTTTTCAGCCCCGGTTGCATCCATCGTTAATCCACCGCTCTCGCTTTGCTTTTGTTTTTCAGGATCATTAGTCGTTAAATCTGGTGATATCACCTCCCAAGTGAGTCCTTTATCGCTGCTTTTGTGAACGAACTGACTTCCGAAATAAACAGTGCTGTTGTCGAATGGATCTTGTCCGATAGCCGCATTCCAGTTGAATCTGAGTTCGGTAGCTTCCTCGGGAGGAGTAGGGCGTACCCCATAATTATCTCCGGTGAGGTAGTCGTATCGCACTACGCTACCTTGTTGGCTCATAGAATAACCATAACGTGAATCGTCGGGATCAGGAACTACATCAAATCCGTCTCCGAACGAAATTTCTTGCCAATAGCTATTGCGTATACCTTGAGCCTTCCAAACGTAGGCAGGACCTCTCCATGAACCGTTATCTTGCATACCCCCGTAAACATTGTAAGGGAATTCATTATCGACTGCAATGTGATAGAATTGAGCTACTGGGATGTTTTCTGCAAACTGCCAGGTTTTTCCGCGATCACGACTGATATTTAAACCTCCGTCATTTCCATTGATTAAGAAGTTGGGATTGGTCGGATGAACATAAAGCGCATGATGGTCAGGATGCACTCCGTTAGAAACACCATAAGCCGGCATCAACTCTTTAAAACTTTTACCGCCATCGTCAGAAACGTTGACGTAAGTAAAAACAGAGTATAGTCGATTCTCATTGGCTGAATCTACTCTGATGTCTGAGTAATAGAAAGGACGATTACCAATCTCTTCTTTGTCATTGACCATCTTAAAATGTTCTCCACCATCATCAGAAAAATACAAGGCGTTCTTTTTCGCTTCAATGAGTGCGTACACACGATTGGTGTTCGATGGCGCTATTGCTAATCCAATTCTTCCTAATTCTGAATCGGGTAAACCATTTTCAATTCCTAGTTTTTTCCAGTTCTCACCGCCATCATAAGTAATGAAGAGCCCACTTCCGGGACCTCCAGATTTAAAGAACCATGGATCTCTCTTGTGTTCCCACATTGCAGCGATGAGTTTGTTGGGATTTTTTGGATCCATCACCAAATCACCGATCCCTGTTTTAAGATTTCCGCTTAAGATGTGATTCCAAGTTTTTCCTCCGTCAGTGGTCTTATATACCCCTCGTTCTTTGTGTTCTCCCCAAGGAGATCCGATGGCACCTACATAAACGACATCAGGATTAGTAGGATCTACAATTATTCGATGAATGTGTCTAGTTGCTTCAAGCCCCATAGACTTCCAGCTTTTACCCCCATCAATGGATTTGTAAACTCCGTATCCGCCATTTAAACTATTCCGAGGATTTCCTTCTCCAGTACCTACCCAAATCACGTCAGGATTGCTTTGAACAATCGCAACAGCACCAATAGAAGCTGTTTTTTCATTATCGAAAATAGGTTCCCATTTTATACCCCCTGAAGTTGATTTCCATAATCCTCCAGAAGCGGTACCCGCATAAATTACGTCTGGATTGTCATGGATGGCATCAATAGCAGTAACTCTACCGCTCATACCCCCGGGGCCAATATTTCTTGGTTTAAGATCCTTTGCGAGTTCCATATTGAACTCTTGAGCGGCTAATACACTCACAAACAAAGAGAAAACGAAGCTTAAAAAGGTTTTCATAGAAGTTGTATTTAGTTTCTAAATTAAAGATTTCTGTTACAATCGAAGTAGGAAGTTTTCATCTACGATCGGATTTTCCTCAGCAGTGTATCGAATCGACTGCCACTCTGTTGATGGGGTAATCCATTTTGGATTACCATTGAAATAGATTTTCACGGGCATTCGAAAATTATCGATACTTTCTTGAAATCTAAATCGAAGGCGGTTGCCGGCTCGTTGAAATACTAACTTAGGTAAATGGGCGGTTCTCAAGTATTGATCAAAGAAAGGTTCCAAAGTAAGATCGAGCTCTTCAGCCATATGTTGCTCGAGTGTTCTACTACTAAGTACTTGATGATAAAAATGTGTAGACAATGATCTTAGAAGACTTCTCCATTTGGTATCATCATCTACTATGGTTCGAAGCATATTTAGAATATTTGCACCCTTGTAGTAAATATCTCCGGGAGCATCATAGTTAACCCCTCTAGGGCCTACCATGGGTTGATTGTTTTGAATACGCTTTCGTGTACCTATTATGTATTCTATACCTGACTTTTTCGATTGATGATAATCTAAATACAGTGATTCACTGTAAGCGGTAAATCCTTCTTGTAACCATAAGTCAGCCTTGTCGTCTGCAGTAATGCTATTTGCAAACCACTCGTGACCCGCCTCATGAATAATAATGAAATCGAAGGTTAAGCCGTGACCTGTCCCAGATAAATCGGTTCCTCGATAGCCATTTTTATAACCATTACCGTAAGTTACTGCCGATTGATGCTCCATTCCAAGGTACGGGACTTCGACGAGCTTAAAGCCATCTTGGTAAAAAGGGTAGGGGCCCATCCAATACTCAAAGGCCTCGAGCATTTTTGGCGCCTGTTGAAACTGTTTTTTAGCAGCTTCTAGGTTTTCAGGTAAGACGTAGTAGGTAAGATCTAAGGCACCATTTTCGCCCTCATAGGTTTCGCCAAAAGAAACATAATTCGCCACATTAAAACTGATTGCATAGTTGTTAATAGGGCTTTTAACTTCCCAAATCCAATGACTTTTGGCATTTTCAATTTTTTGAGCTGTTAATCTACCATTACTTACTGCGGTTAGGCCTTCAGGTACGATTAGGGTAATTTGTGCTCCATTTTCGGGTTCGTCATAGGAATGATCTTTGTTTGGCCACCATATACTTGAACCAATTCCTTGATTAGCAGTTGCTATGAAAGGGTTTCCGTTCGAATCTTCGGTCCAAACGACACCTCCGTCCCAGGGTGCATTTTCGGCTTCTTTGGGAATACCACTAAAGTAAACAGTGATAGCCGTTTGCTCACCCACTTTTAATCCTGAATCAAGGGTGATGTAGTGGGCTAATTCGTTTTTTGCAAAATTTCGTTTAATCCCATTAGCATCAATAACTGAATCAAGGACCATCGGAGATTGAAGATCGATTTGAAGTTTAGTTTGATTAGGCTTTAGTACTTCGAAAAATATAATATTTGACCCTTCAATTGCTTTTGACTCGGGATGAATACTTACTTCTAGTTCATATCGCTGTAGATTCCACCACAGTCTTTCATCAGAACGCTTTCCCAATAAAAGGTCTCTTTGAGATACCTGAGAGTTAGCTGCATAAGTTATAAGCAAGCTTATTAGGAGCCACCTTTTCATCTAGCGATAGCATTTGGAAATACGACGAGGCTTTCATGTCCAGATTTACTCACGGCTGATACCCCAAAAAAAAAGTTATCGATAACCACACCAGATAGAGTGAGCTCAGTGGCATCTTTTATGACACGACTGTGTTGCCATTGAGGTGAGGTGGTATCTCTCCAGTACACTTTGTAATAGTCTGCACCTTCAACTGCTGACCATTGTAACTTGGCACTGGCCTCTACAATACCTCCGATAGCCACTCTTTTTGGCTCCGGTACTGCCCAACCAAGGCTAGCTAATGTTATTGCATTCACAGCGGTTAGTTTTGCTGCATAATCGAAATCAACATGCTCGAAGGTGTCACCGTATTTGATTCCATCTTCAGTTCGAAGATCTTGGTGTTGTTGGGTATAATTTTCATGAGCTTCCATGATACGAATTCCTGCAAATCCGGCATCGTTGAAAGGTCGGTGGTGGCCTCCTCGACCAAATCGATCTAAGCGATAGATCATCATAGGATTTAAATCGGTAATATAAGTACTGGTAAGGCGGTGTACGTAACGCGCAAGCTGTCTTGAGTGGCCATCTACTTCACCACCATAGAATCTTCTTGCTCTTCGGTTACGCTCACTTTCGGTTACAGGCACCGGCTCTGAAAAAATTCTAAAATCTTTATTACTGATGTAGCCGTCGACACCTTTAATATTTCCAATCATGTCATTATTAAGTATACCGATGATATCCCATCCCTCGGCCTTTGCATATTCTGCTAATCCCTTACCTCCGAAAAGACCTTGTTCCTCACCCGAAAGCCCTACAAAAACGACACTCTGTTCAAAATCGTATTTCGATAATATTCGGGCAGCTTCAATCGTACCAGCCATCCCACTTGCATTGTCATTGGCACCAGGACTGTCTGAGGTGAAATCAGTCGGGTCGCTTACCCTAGAATCAATATCACCGCTCATCAGAATATATCGATTGGGAAATTTTGTTCCTCGTTTAATAGCCACAACATTAACTACTTCCACATCATGCACGATTCGCTCGTTAGTACCTTTCTCAACTAAATTCTTTTGATAAAAAACCTCTAAGCAGTCTCCGCAGTCTTTAGAGATCTGTTCGAATTCTGCCTTAATCCATCGACGGGCTGCTCCGATACCTCGTCTTTTTGAAACCGTATCACTCAGTGTATGTCTCGTTCCAAATTCAGTTAAGGTTTTGATATCTGACTTTATACGTTCTGCAGAAATTGCTTCACTGATATTGTATAATCGCCCATCGGTTTGAGCACTAAGCGTGAGAGTCGCTAAGCTTAAAAGAGTAAAAAGGCACTTTTTCATAAGGACAAATTCGATAAGTGTTTTTGGGTTTTGACTACCTTCCTTATCTCATCTAGTAATTGGCTGAGATGATCTAATTCAGTTAGCGGATTCATTAAACTTACCCTAAGATAATGAGAACCATTTAAACGCGTTTGTACTAAATAGTAATTGCTGTTTTTTAACAAATAAGCCCTCAATTGCTTATTCTGATCATCAATATTTTCTTTGAATCGGTATCTAAAACAAACGATATTGGAATCGACGCGTGCGGCTGTTTCAAAATCCTCTGAGTGATTAATTGCTTCAGCAAAAGCCCTAGCGAGATCGTATTGTCTATCGATATAAGATTCAAAAAGAGTCTCGCCGTATAGATTTAATAATAGAAACCAGGGTAAAACCATCATGGTCTTGGTACATTCAAAGGTTTTCTTTGCACCGTTATACCAATCTTCTTCTATAGAGTCTTCGAGCAAATAAGCTGCGCTCTGGTTGAAATTCTCATACGCGTGGTTTTTGTTTTTAAATAACACAGCTGTTGAAAGTGCAGGCATCAGCATCATTTTATGACCGTCTACGATAATACTATCTGCCCATTCAGATCCTTTAAGAAGGTGTTTGTATTTTTTAGAGAAAATCGCTGGACCTCCATGTGCAGCATCGATATGAAACCATAGATCTTTGTCTTTAGCGAATTTTCCAAGTGCTTCAAGGTTGTCGTAGTTTCCGGTGGAAGTTGAGGGTGCACTTCCCACCACAGCAATAACTTCTCGTCCCTTTGCTAGTGCAGATTGGTAGGCTGTTTCGATAGCGTTTTCCTCAGTGCAGAAGTTTTCATTTACTGCAATTGAAATAATCCCATCAGCGCCTAATCCCATAATTCGTGCTGCTCGATCTACGCAATAATGGGCTTGTGATGATACCAGAATAGCCAATGGTTTTTGCATTCCTTGATTCCAAATATCTTCAGTGGCTTTGAACTTTCGTGCAGCGAGTAGGGCGGTTAGATTGGCAAGGGTACCACCTGAGGTTAAGAATCCGCGAGAATGATGGTCCCATCCAAACTTTGAACAAAGTAGATCGGTTACTATTCGCTCCATAGCTGTGGGAGCCATTCCCATTTCGTAAACCGCGCTTCCGTTATTTGAAGTTCCGCCGATGAGCATCATTAAACTAGCGATAGGGAGTGGTGCGCTTACCTGGTGACCAACATACTTAGGATTTTGTAAGTGATTAGTGTTAGAAAGTAAATCGGTACAGAATTTTTTAATTCGCTCTGAATCGCTTAAATGTTGATTCTCTTCGTTCCAAGATTGCCAGTAACGAAGCATCTCATCGGGCTCGACATACGACAAGGCTGGTGCTTTCGAATCTGTTGCTTGTTGTAAGTATGCGGTTAGTTCAGAAAGTAAAAGGGTTCCATCTTCATGAAACCCTTTTGCTGAATATAATTGTTCGAAATCGAAAGAGTTAGTGCTCATGGTTTTGCGTATCAAACACGTATCCGTCCGAATTTTTAACGGACTCTGCGATAAGTTCTTTTATACCTACAATATTAGGTAAGTTTTGATATTTGGTAAATCGTTTTAGTCCCATAAGCATTCCACGTTGTTCGTCGCCCTCAGAAATCGAAGCAATTCCTTCTTTTGCTCTTCGCTCTATGTGTTCAGTGGCATTAAACACATACAGCTGTGCCATAGCCATTTGAACCTTTTGACTTTCTACCCCAAAACGTTCGATGTTTTTTAGTGTGCGATAGACAACCGACTCACTCTGATAAATTTCAATAAGAATATCTGCAGCACAAAGTAAAAGCATCTGATTAGATTCTAGCTCAGTTCCGTATTTCTCAACAGCTGCACCGGCCACCATTAAAAATACTTTTTTAAGGCGTTTAACCAGGTCGATTTCTTGACTTAAAGGCTCGCTAAAATCAGGAACTTCGAAGCTGGGTATTCCCATGAGTTCTTCCTTTACAGCATAAGCAGGTCCAAGTAAATCTACATGTCCTTTCATTGCCTTTTTGATCAGCATTCCTACAGAGAGCATGCGGTTAATCTCATTAGTGCCTTCGTAGATTCTTGAAATTCGAGCATCTCTCCATGCCGATTCCATTGGAGCGTCAGCACTAAATCCCATACCACCAAAAATCTGGATACCCTCATCAGAGCAGCTCTGTATGTGTTCGGATACTATAACTTTTAAAATTGAACATTCAATTGCAAATTCTTCAACTCCTTTTAGTTCTGCTTCTTGATGCGTCGAGCCTTTGCCGAGCCGGTTATCGATGCTATTTTCAATGTCTTTTGCTGCTCGGTATGCAGCTGACTCATCGGCGTAACAATTGGTTGCCATCACCGCCAGTTTTTCTTTAATAGCTCCAAAGTCTGCAATAGGGGTGCCAAATTGAACCCGTTCTTTAGCGTATTTAACAGCTTCCCTAATCACTCTTCGTTGAGCATCAAGACAAGCAGCAGCTAATTTGATACGGCCTACATTGAGCGCATTCATAGCGATTTTAAATCCATTACCACGTTCTGAGAGCATATTTTCAACGGGGACTTTCGTCTCGTTAAAAAACACTTGTCTAGTAGAGGAAGAGTGAATGCCTAGTTTATGTTCTTCTTCTCCATAGCTAATGCCGTTAGAAGGATCATTTTCGACAATAAAACCAGTAATATTTTTGTCGTCTTCTATTCGTGCGAATACAATAAACAGATTAGCAAATCCTGCATTTGAAATCCACATTTTCTGGCCCGTAATCAGATAATGAGTTCCATCTTCTGAAAGAATAGCTTTGGTTTTCCCTGAATTAGCATCAGACCCCGCACCAGGTTCTGTTAGACAGTAAGCACCGAACCATTCCCCAGAGGCAAGTTTTTGGACATACTTCTGTTTTTGTTCTTCATTCCCATATAGAGTAATAGGCATCGTTCCAATACCGGTATGTGCTCCAAAGGCTGTACTAAAAGATCCTGAGACCCCAGATATATAATCACAAACCAGCATTGTGGATACAAAACCCATACCCATACCACCATACGATTCAGGTACAGCGATACTCAGAAGGCCCAACTCGCCTGCTTTTTGCATGCAAACTTTGGTAAACTCGTAGTCTTTCTTTTCAAATCGTTCCCAATTAGCCCAAAGTTCTCGTTCAGTAAATTCCTTAGTACTTTCGCGCATCATGCGTTGTTCTTCTGATAAATCTTCGAGGGTGAAGACAGAAGAGGTGGTAGGAGTTTTGACTATGAATTGTCCTCCTCTAATAATCGTGTTAGTAGTTGTTTCCATAACTAAACGGTTTAAGCAATAAATTCAAAAATTCCGGCAGCACCTTGACCTGTTCCTACGCACATGGTGACTGCACCGTATTTATTATTCAATTTTCTTTTTCTCATTTCATCAAACAGTTGAACCGATAGTTTGGCACCGGTGCATCCTAGCGGGTGACCTAGTGCAATGGCTCCTCCGTTAACATTAACTCGACTAGGATCTAAACCTAATTCTCTAATGACTGCAAGAGATTGAGAAGCAAAAGCCTCGTTTAATTCGACAAGTTCTAATTGATTCTGATCGATTCCTGCAATTTTTAGAGCTTTCGGAATGGCTTTAACGGGACCTATACCCATGATTCTTGGCGGAACTCCTGTTGCTGCATAACCCGCCAATCTAGCGATCGGTTCTAAGCCTAATTCTTTTACCATTGATTCGCTCATGATCAGAACGAAAGCCGCCCCATCACTCATTTGAGAGGCATTCCCTGCAGTTACTGAACCGCCATCAGCAAAAACAGGTCGTAGCTTTGCGAGTTTTTCTTTACTGGTATCGGCGCGTGGACCTTCATCGGTATCTACGATGTAAGATCGGCTCGCACGTTTTTCGTCTTTGTTTAAGTAAATTTCCTCTACGGTAATTGGGACAATTTGATCTTTAAACCGATTTTCTTCGAGCGCCTTAAGGGCTTTTTGATGAGATTCATAGGCAAAAATGTCTTGATCTTCTCGGCTTACGTTGAATTCTTTGGCAACTTCTTCTGCGGTTAGCCCCATATTCCAATAGTAATCTGCCTTACCTTCTTTAGCTAGTTGGTAATCGGGTACGGGCTTGTATCCGCCCATCGGAATAAAACTCATGCTTTCTGTTCCACCAGCGATGATACAATCTGCAGCTCCGGTTTGGATTTTCGCTGAAGCCATTGCGATTGTTTCTAGGCCAGAGGCACAATAACGATTGACCGTTACACCAGGTACATCTTCATTTTTAATTCCCATAAGTGAGATAAGTCTCGCCACGTTTAATCCTTGCTCAGCCTCGGGCATGGCATTACCTACAATTACATCGTCAATTCTTGTTCTATCTAATTGAGGAACCTGATTTAATAAGTAATCAATGGTTTCACCGGCCAATTCATCGGGTCGTTTAAATCTGAAAACTCCTTTTGGTGCTTTACCTACCGCAGTACGGTAGGCCTTAACTATATAAGCTGCTTGCATAATGTCTAATTTCTTAAGGGTTTACCCGTGGTTAGCATATGTTGAATTCGTTCTAGCGTTTTTCTTTGACCACAGAGTGATAAAAAAGCTTCTCTTTCGATATCTAATAAATAGCGCTCACTGACCGTTGTGGCTGCTGAAAGGTCTCCTCCAGACATGACGTAAGCTAATTTATTGGCCATTAAAAGATCGTACTCTGAGATGTAATTACCCGCTTTCATTGAATCAGTTCCTACCATAAACATTCCCAAGGCTTGTTTCCCGAGTACCTTAATATCTGTTCTTTCGATGGGTTTTACATATCCGGCATCGGCTAAGACTCTTGCATAAGATTTTGCAATGGACAATTGTTCATCTCGATTGGTGATAATCACGTCCTTTGATTTTTCAAATAACCCAAGATCAAACGCTTCATGACCGGATGTAGAAACTTTAGCCATTGCTATAGTTAAGAAGTGTTCGCGAAGGATATTTAGTTCAACATCATTTTTCTTGAAAGCATCCGAGGCTCTTAAAGTCATTTCTTTGGTTCCTCCACCGCCGGGAATAACTCCTACGCCGAATTCGACAAGACCAATATACGTTTCGGCTGAGGCAACCACTTTATCTGCGTGAAGGCTGAGTTCGCATCCACCACCTAAGCACATACCATGCGGCGCAGAAATAACCGGTATACTACTATATCGCATGCGCATCATGGTGTTTTGGAAGTAAGCGATTGCGGCATTCAGTTCTTCGTATTCTTGTTCGACCGCAAGCATGAAAATCATCCCGAGATTGGCACCCACCGAAAAATTAGCCCCTTGATTACCTACTACAAGACCATCAAAACGCTCCTCGGCAATATCGATAGCCTTATTGAGCCCAGTAAGTACATCGGCTCCAATCGTATTCATTTTAGAGTGAAATTCAGCACAAACAATACCCTCCCCTAGATCGATGAGGCTAAAGTCTTTGTTTGCGTATACAGTTTGCTTTTCTCTAAGATTGTCTAGTAAGATAAAACCTTCTCTGCCTGGTATACTTTGGTAACTTTTTGATTGAGTGTCGTAGTAATGGGTTTTTCCTTCTACTACTTTATACAAAGAGGTATGATTGGCGGCTAGCTCTTCAACCCAATCGGGGAGTTGAAGATTTTGTTTCTTAACCAATTCAATTCCGACCTGTAATCCTATAGCGTCCCAAATTTCGAAAGGGCCATGTTCCCATCCGAACCCCGCCTTCATAGCATCGTCAATCTTGTAGATGGCATCGGTGATTTCACCCATTCGATGTGATACATAGGCGAAGAGGTCGGCAAAGACTAAACGATAGAAATCTCCAGCCTTATCTGAGCCATTTATCAGTATAGGGAATCGGTCGGCAACATTACTTATGCTTTTGGTTTTCTCAAGGGTGTCAAATTTTGCTTTTTTTGCTGCTCGATATTCACCGGTGGTTAGTTCTAAACTTAAAATTTCAGATTTACCATCTTTTTTGATTTTTTTGTAAAATCCTTCGCCTGTTTTTGATCCGAGTCTGTTAGCCTTCATCATCGATTCGATGAAATCGGGCAAGCTGAATAGTTCGTGTCTCTCGTCGGATGCACAGTGCTCACTAATTCCATTAGCCACATGAACTAATGTATCTAATCCAACTACATCAACGGTTCTAAATGTGGCAGATTTGGGCCTTCCTATAACCGGACCTGTAAGTTTATCTACCTCTTCAATAGTCATTCCTAGGTCTTTCACGCGGTGAAAAAGACTCTGGATGCTAAAGATCCCAATTCGATTTCCTATAAAGGCTGGAGTGTCCTTTGCAACCACTAAAGACTTTCCTAAAAACTTCCTTCCGAAATGTTCGAAAAACTGAATTGTTTCCGAGTTAGTTTTGGGTCCTGGAATAAGTTCTAATAAGCGAAGGTATCTTGCAGGATTAAAGAAGTGAGTTCCTAAAAAGTGCTGCTGAAAATCATCACTTCTTCCTTCAGCCATTAAATGAATTGGAATTCCTGAGGTGTTTGAACTAATAAGTGTTCCTGGTTTGCGGTGTTTTTCAACCGATTCAAAAACCTGTTTCTTGATATCGAGTCTTTCGACAACTACTTCGATAATCCAATCCACCTCTGCAATTTGATGCAGATCATGTTCAAAGGTTCCCGTTTTAATTCGACTGGCGAACGAAGCGTTATAAATCGGAGAGGGCTTAGACTTTAATGATTTAGTTAAAGAGTCATTGACAATTCTCTTTTGTACACTCGGATGGTCAAGGCTCAAACCTTTAGATCTTTCGTCTTCATTTAGTTCTTTAGGACTAATGTCTAGCAAGAGAACTTGAAGGCCGATACCGGCAAGGTGAGCAGCGATTCCACTACCCATAATTCCTGAGCCTAGAACGGCTACTTTTTCTATATTCCTTTTCATAGGATCGTATTAGTGTTTTGTTGAAAGTCAAAAAGTTGTTCTGAACTCGTCGAATTTATAGCTTCAATAGTATTGTAGAATCCTAATAGATCCTTTTGAGACACTTTATTAGCAACGGCCTCATTGAATGCGTAGACGTGTTTCTTGATAAAATCTCTTTTGGTTAATCCATCTGGAGTTAAGTGTATAATAACACCTCGGCCGTCGTGCGGATTAGGTTTGCGCTCAACCAGATATAAATCTTCTAAAGAGTTGATTAAACGGGATAATGAAGTGGGTTCCATCCCCATAATTGGTCCTAGCGCCGTAGAGGCAGTTCCATTTTTAGGGTCTATATTCAGTAAGGTCAGTCCTAGCGCCATAGTTATACCGTATTGCCTAGCCACTTCACTATACATTTTTGATACGGCCTGCCAAGTGGCTCGAAGGGAGTGATCGATAAGAGGTTTTTTCGCGCTCATTGGCTCTAATATACATCAATTTATTATGCATGCATAATAAATTGAAAAGAAATAAAAAAAGGTCTGCTGGAGTTAGCAGACCTTTAAAACATCATATTCAGCACTTTACGACTCTCTATAGATAGATTCGTAAAGATCTAGATATTTGGCTTTGACTTCTTTTCTTCGAAGTTTCATTGTAGGGGTGAGGTGTCCTGCATCAATACTCCACTCATCCGGAGTTAATCTAAATTGTTTGATTTTTTCCCATTTCGCGAAACCTTCATTGGCCTCTTCAATTTCTTTATTGATACGTTCGATAATTTTTGCATTGGTTCCCCATTCTGAACGATCTGCCTCCAATTTGATTCCTTTCTTGTCGGCCCAATCTTTGATAAAATCAAAATTCATTTGAATAAGGGCTGCTGGCATTTTTTCGCCTTCACCCACCACCATAATCTGTTCTATAAATAGTGATTGCTTACATCTGTTTTCTAAAAGTTGTGGAGCTACGTATTTACCGCCAGAGGTCTTGAACATTTCCTTTTTACGATCGGTGATACGTAAAAACCCATCGCGATCAAATTCACCAATATCTCCCGTGTGGAAGAAATCATTTTTTATTACTTCATTAGTCTTTTCCTCATCCTTGTAATAACCCATCATGACGTTTGGTCCTTTACAAAGGATTTCTCCGTCTTTTGCAATTTTTACTTCAATACCGTCGATTTTTCTACCGACAGTACCAATACGCCAATTTCCATCACGCTGATCGTTAACTGTAATAACAGGAGAGGTTTCTGTAAGACCGTAACCTTCCATAACGGGAATACCTGCTGCACCAAAAACTCTGGTCAATCGGGGCTGTAAGGCTGCACTACCAGAAACCATAAGTTCTAGGTTTCCTCCAAGGGCTTCTTGCCACTTTGAAAAGATTAATTTTCTGGCAATTTTTAATTTGAAATTGTAAAGGGAAGATCGATGGTAGGGTTCAAATTTTAGCCCTAGTTCTAATGCCCAAAAGAATAGTGATTTTTTAATTCCGGTTAGTTCCTTTCCTTTTCCGACGATTTTGTCGTAAACCTTTTCGAGTAACCTAGGTACTACAGTCATCACTGAAGGTTTAACTTCCTTAATGTTATCACTGATTTTATCTAGTCCTTCACCGAAGTAAACGGTAACACCACAATATTGGTAGATATAAATGATTACCCTTTCAAAAATGTGACATAAAGGCAAGAAACTAAGCGCTAGCGCTCCCTTATCGAAAGGTACTCGAGATCGCGCCGATAAAACATTACTCACAATGTTGTGGTGAGAAAGCATTACTCCTTTTGGTTTTCCGGTAGTCCCAGAGGTATAAATAAGAGTGGCTAGTTGTTCTGGTTGAACCGCTTCTTTTCGTTTTTCGACTTCTTCTTGATTGTTGAGTGAAGCACCTAGTATTGAAAGCTCTTCGAAGTTTTTACAACCTTCGATTTGATCGAAGCTAAAAATCTCCTTAAGTCCTTTAACCTGATCCTTTACTGATACTAACTTGTGATACACCTCCTCGCATGAAACGAAACAGTAGCTGGCTTCGCTATGATTCAATATATAGGCGTAGTCTTCTTCAGAAATAGTAGGGTAGATAGGTACTGTTTGTGCTCCGATTTGGAGTGTTGCAAGATCCATTAAGCACCATTCAGTGCGATTAGTCATCGAGATCAGTCCAATTTTATCATTGGCTTTCACTCCCATGTCGATAAGTGCGCGACTGATCGCGTTAGCAGTATCTATAAATTCTTGAGAGCTGATACTCTTCCATTCTCCATTCTTTTTGGTAGAGAATAGTTTTTCTAGTGGGTGGTTCTCTAATTGATAATATGCAAAATCAAAGAGACGTGTTACCTTTATCATGTTAGCAAATTGTTAGGACATCCAAATTACGGGATATTCCTAACAATTTAAAATCCATTTACGAGCATTGATAAATGCTTCTATCCATGGGCTGAAGTGATCATCACTTTCTGGATACTGTGCCCAGTTCCATGCGAATAGAGAACGTTCAATGTGTGGCATGGTAGCTAAATGACGTCCTGAGGGGTCACAGAGCATAGCAACGTTATAATCGCTTCCATTCGGATTGACCGGATAGCTATCGTGCCCATAAGTGCCGACGATGTGATAATTTTCTTTCGCTTCGGGAAGAGAAAACTTGCCTTCGCCATGAGAAATCCATACTCCAAGAGTGCTTCCTGCAAGTGAAGAAAGCATTACCGAGTGATTGGGTTCCACAGTAACTGAGGTGAAATTACTCTCGTGCTTGTGAGAGTCATTGTGCACCATCTTACCGTGTATATCGTGCTCGGGATAAAGGAGTTCAAGCTCCATGAATAATTGACATCCATTACATATTCCTGCAGAGAGCGTGTCTTTTCGAGCAAAGAAGTTGTCAATAGCCTTTTTTGCCTTTTCATTGTATTTAATAGCACCCGCCCAACCTTTTGCCGATCCTAGTACATCTGAGTTTGAAAATCCTCCGACGGCACCTAGGAATTGAACATCTTCGAGTGTTTCTCGTCCACTCATTAGATCGGTCATATGAACATCTCGCACTTCAAAACCAGCTAAGTAAAGGGCATTAGCCATTTCACGCTCTGAGTTGCTCCCTTTTTCTCTGAGGATGGCAGCAATCGGTCGTTTACCCTCGAGAGTGAAGGCGTCACGCTGATAGTTTTCAGGGAAAACATATTGCAAAGGCTGCTTACCTAAGTTGTGATAACGAACCTCGGCTAAGCTATTAGCCGTTTGATGCTTGTCAAATAAATAAGAAGTCTCAAACCAAACCGAACGTAGTCGTTCAATTTCTAAACCGATTTCTACGTAGTGATAGTTAATCTTTACACGAGGCTCAGTTGTTACTGATCCTATTTCTATACAGGGTAGTGGACAATCTTTGGCAATACGATCAAATTCTTCATAAGTAGCTTGTAAAATAACACCTGCATTTTCAGAAAACAACACTTCAATGAGAGACTGATCACTTAAAGCGGATAGATTGATTTCAGCTCCTAATGCTGTTTCAGCAAAACATCCTTCAAGTAGCGTAGTGATTAAACCACCGGATGCAACGTCGTGACCTGCTACAATATTTCCGGCTTTAATGTGATCTTGTATCCAATCAAAAGTTTCTTTAAAAGCCTGATCGTTTAATATGCTTGGTGCTTTGTTACCAATTTTATTTTGTGTTTGTGCAAATGAAGATCCACCCAGTTTAAATGAGTCTGCGGAAAGATTGATATAAAATAAATTTCCTTTTCCCGGTTTGAAAATCGGTTCTACGGCTTTTGTAAAGTCATTGCAATGACCTGCAGCCGAAATAATTACGGTGCCTGGAGATAAAACTTCTTGTTCGGCATATTTCTGCTTCATAGATAGCGAATCTTTACCGGTAGGGATATTGATTCCGAGAGCAATTGCAAAGTCAGATGCCGCTTCTACAGCTTTGTAGAGTCTTGTGTTTTCACCTTCGTTATTACAAGGCCACATCCAATTCGCAGACAGTGAAATCGATTTAAGTCCATTCTCAAGAGGGGCGAAAACGATATTTGTAAGTGCTTCTGCAATACTATTTTTACTCCCTGCAACTGGATCAATGAGGCCACTGATAGGACTGTGTCCGATTGACGTGGCAATTCCATTTTTGCTGGTAAAGTCAAGGGCAGAGATTCCATAGTTCTGAAGAGGTAATTGGAGACTACCCACGCATTGCTGTTTAGCCACTTTACCTCCGACACAACGATCTACTTTATTAGTAAGCCAGTCTTTACACGCTACAGCTTCAAGACGAAGAACAGCCTCTAGATAATCATGAAAATGCTCTAATTCAAAATCGATAGGAGCATAGTTTCTTTGAGTATCTGTGTCGCTAAGAACCATTTTAGGAGCATTTCCAAAAAGGTCGATAAGGTCAAGGTCAAGAGCTTTTTCTCCTTTACTCGAAGAGGATACGACGAATCTCATATCTCCTGTGATCTCACCCACTTCGAAATACGGAGCTCGTTCTCTTTCAGCAATTTTTCTAACTAGGTCGGTGTCTTTGGGTTGGATTACTAATCCCATTCTCTCCTGAGATTCGTTACCGATAAGTTCTTTGAAGGATAAGGTAGGGTCACCAACGGGTAAAGCATCGATTTCAATTTTACCACCAGTTTCTTCAACGAGTTCTGATAAACAATTTAGATGCCCTCCTGCGCCATGGTCGTGAATCGATACGATAGGGTTTTCATTACTTTCTACCAGTCCCCTAATAGCATTTGCCGCTCTTTTCTGCATTTCTGGATTGGAGCGCTGTACTGCGTTAAGTTCAATGGCACTACCAAAGGCTCCCGTATCAGCACTTGATACGGCTGCACCTCCCATTCCAATTCGATAGTTGTCTCCACCTAAGATAACTACCTTGTCTTCTTTTGAAGGTTTGTTTTTCTGTGCGTATTCTGCATTGGTGTAACCGATACCTCCTGCCAACATAATTACCTTATCGAAAGCAAGCGTTCTGGGATCTTTACCTTCTTCATTCTCCTGGTGTTCGAACGTAAGCAGTGAACCAACGATTAGTGGTTGACCGAATTTGTTTCCAAAATCAGAAGCTCCATTTGAAGCTTTAATTAGAATATCTAAAGGGGTTTGGTATAGCCATTTTCTCGCTGCGGGTTGAGATTCCCAACTGAGTTCTTCTTCGCGATGACGTGCATAGCTCGTCATGTAAACTGCGGTACCTGCAAGTGGAATAGAACCGGTACCTCCGGCAAGACGGTCTCTAATCTCTCCGCCCGAACCGGTCGCAGCGCCATTAAAGGGTTCTACAGTAGTCGGGAAGTTGTGTGTTTCAGCCTTTAGTGAAAGGACGCTTTGACGTTTTTTTTCTTCATAATTCGAAGGCTGATCAGCTCTTTGAGGAGCAAACTGGGTAATCTCTGGCCCCTTAATGAACGCAACGTTGTCTTTGTATGCAGAAACAATAGCTTCAGGATTTTCTTTTGAGGTTTTTTTGATCATTCCGAAAAGTGAATTCGGCATGGCTTTTCCGTCAATTTCGAATATTCCATTGAAAATCTTGTGGCGACAGTGCTCCGAATTTACTTGAGAGAATCCAAAAACCTCTGAATCAGTAAGTGGGCGTTCTAGACGTTTACTTAATCCCTCTAGATAAGCGACTTCCTCATCGCTTAGTGCTAGTCCTTCTGATTGATTATAAGCTTCGATATTAGTAATTGCCTCAACAGGTGCTGGCGCAGTAGCCACATCAAATAAGGCTTGAGATAATCCTTGGTGTTTCACCACTAACATAGGATCAAAACTACTGTGCTCATCTGCCGCAGTAAATTGTTCTACTCTTTGAATACTTTCAACCCCCATATTAGCGATGATCTCTGTTGCATTCGTGCTCCAAGGGGTGATCATGCTGGCTCTTGGGCCAACAAAAATTCCCTCAACAGCCTCTTCGCGAATAAGCGTCAATCCGCCAAATAGCCATTCTAATTTCTCGATAGTCTTCTCGTCGAGGTTGGCGGTACTTTGTACTGCGTAAATCAATTGTGATGGAGTTCCGAAAAATAGAATCATAGCGGAATGTGGTTAAGTCCCAAAGGTATTTTAATTAGGTTTTTCGCTCAAGTAACGCGATAAAAAATCCGTCGAATTGATCTTTTGAGGCGTATAAATTATGACTTTCGATGAGGCTGAAGTTTTTTCCAGCTCCTGAGGTCATGAATTTTTCTATTTGTTGATTGTTTTCTTGTGGCAAAATGGAGCAAGTGGCATAAATGATTTTACCGCCTACTTTAACCAATTTAGAATAGGATTGTAAGATCTCCTGCTGAGTATCTACCACCCGATTTAGAAAATCGCTATCAATTTTCCATTTCGCATCAGGGTTTCGTCTTAATACCCCCAGTCCTGTACAAGGCGCATCAATAAGAACACGATCAGCAGAACCGTACAATTTTTTAATCACCTTATTAGAATCGATAAGACGAGTTTCAATATTATGCGCTCCTGCTCTTCTTGCTCTAAGCTTCAGGTTGTTCAGTTTGTACTGATGTATATCCATTGCAATGAGCTGCCCTTTATTCTCAAGTAAAGAACTTAAATGTAAAGTTTTACCTCCGGCTCCTGCACAGGCGTCAATAACGCGTTGTCCCGGACGAATATCGAGTAGGGGAGCAACTTTCTGAGAACTTCCATCTTGAATTTCGAACCATCCATCTTTGAAACTTTGGGTGAGAAAAACGTTCTGTCGCTCTACTAATCGAAGGGCTGCGGGTAAATCAGGAATTCTTACCGTATCAATACCTTCTTCTTGTAGTCGTTTTTCGGCCTGCTCAATAGTTGTTTTCAAGGTATTGATTCGAAGAACCACATCGGCCTCTTCATTAAGTGCTTTAATCTCGGCCTCCCACAATTTATCACCCAAGGATTGTTCACCTAGCGTATCTAGCCAATCGGGAATAGACTCTCTAATTGCTCTAGTTTTTATAAGTGCGTCGAAACGTCCTTTGATCTTACGTGTCGGTGTGGGTTCAAATTCGGGCCAATCTGCCGGAATTTGTATTCCTTTCAGAGTAGTCCAAACGGCGAACATGCGCTTTATATTTTGGGCAGAAAAATGACCGTTGATCTCAGCGATCTCCGCATAGAGTCGCTTATATCTGATGATCTCGTAAGTAGTTGAGGCTATGAACGCTCTATCTCGAGCACCCCATCGTTTGTCTTTTTTTAACGCCTTTTCAATCACCTTGTCGGCGTATTGACCTTCATTGAAAATCAGATGAAGGGAATCTAAAACAATAAAAACAAGATTGCGGTGTAGTCGCATAGAAGGCTATTGAGCTCGCGAAGATAAGAAAGCTTTCTGAAGCTTTTTGGTTCTTATCTCAAGGATTGTAGAGCAACAAGTTTCGCATAGAGTCCTTTTTTTGCTAAAAGATCTTGATGAGTACCTTTTTCAGCGATTTGACCATGGTCTAGGACAACGATTTGGTCGGCACTCCTGATGGTGGATAGGCGGTGAGCTATAGCAATCGTTGTGCGATCCTTACTAATGGCTTCTAACGCCTTTTGAACTTGTTTTTCGCTTTCAGTATCTAGCGCTGAGGTAGCCTCGTCTAGTATTAGGATCGGAGCATTTTTTAAAAACGCTCTGGCGATAGCAATGCGTTGTTTTTGTCCGCCACTTAACTTGTTTCCTGAATCTCCGATTGATGTTTGATACCCTTCTGGCATAGCCTCAATAAATTCATGGGCATAAGCTTGTTTCGCAGCCCATATAATTTGATCCTCCGTCGCCTCAGGATTTGAGAGGGCAATATTAATCGCCACTGTGTCATTGAACAATAATGGGTCTTGACTCACCAAGGCAATATGGTTTCTTAAATCATTTTTGGTAAAATCTTGAATCGCTACACCATCAATTCTTAATTGACCATAAGGGGAGTCGTAAAATCTTAATAGGAGTTGTGCGATAGTTGATTTGCCACTACCTGAACTCCCCACTAGGGCAAGCATCTGACCTTTTGTTATCGCAAGATTTAGGTGATTTAATACGTTTTGCTCCTCGTAGGCAAAATTCAAGTCATCAAAGGTGATAGACTCTTCAAAATGAAAGGGTTTAGGGTTGGTAGGGTCTTTGATGGTTTGATCGGTTTGAATGACCTCCAAAACCCGCTCTGCCGAGGCCTTTCCTTTTTTAATGTTATAATTAACGGTCGTAATTGACTTTACCGGATTGATTATGGTATAAAACAGCCCTATGTATCCTAAAAATTGTTGCGGATTCAAAGAGTATGATGTGCCTAATACCAATCTGCCTCCGTACCATAAAACTGATAAGACTACGCAGACCCCTAAGAATTCGCTGAGAGGAGAGGCCATACCATTTCTACGCAACACGGCATTCATGGTGCTGCGATACCTCTGGGTAGAAGTTTTGAATTTTACTTTTACGGTCGACTCTGCCGTAAAAGCCTTAATAATTTTCAAGCCACCCAAAGACTCTTCTAAAAAGGATAGAAAAAGCCCTGATTCTTTTTGCGCCTCTAATGATTTAGCCTTCAGTGTTTTGCCTACTCTAGCAATGATGAAACCTGTGAGGGGAAGAAAGATAAATACAAAGAGTGTGAGCTGCCAACTAATTGCGAGCATAGAGAAAACTACAAAGAGAATTGTCAGAGGTTCTCTTGCCAGGGTTTCAAGAGAATTGATAATTGCGCTTTCGATTTCTTTGATGTCAGAGGTCATCCGAGATAAAAGATCTCCTTTTCGTTTTTCAGAGCTATAAGCAATGGGTAGGTCGATAAGTTTATCGTATAGATCATTCTGAAGATCCTTGACCATTCCTGTTCTAAGTGAAGCGAGGGAATAAAGTGCTAGGTATCTAAAGAGATTTTTGAGAAAAAATATGATTGCACTCAGTACGACAATGATCAGTAGAGCTCTTATTGGTCCATTAGCATTTGATTCTTTGGTTAGTTGATAATTTAAGCTGCCCTCTACATATCCTTTTAATGAACTGATTCCTTCGTATACAGGCGCTTCGGTAACCTCTGGTTGTGTGCCAAATAGAATTCCTAGGGTAGGAATGAAAATCAGAATAGACAATACATTAAATAAAGCGTAGCCCATGTTAAATAGCACGTTGGCATAGGCCGACTGCTTGTAAGGACCTGCATATTTAAGGATATGACGAAAAGCAGATTTCATTAGTTCAATTGGAGTTCACTAATAATTTCATCAATCTTTGCCTCAATATGCCTATTCGTCTTTTCGAAAACCTCAGCATTGTCTAATTGTGTTTTGGTACTGATGTAAAATTTAATCTTGGGTTCTGTTCCACTCGGACGAGCAGCAACTCTAGTACCTTCAGTGGTCTCGTAGATAATTACATTCGAGGTAGGAAGATTAATAATTTCCTTTTCACCGGTCTCGAGGTTAGTTCGAGTACTGGTGTTGTAGTTTTCAATGTACTTCAGCGTTTCGCCTACAATTGTTTTAGGCGGACGCGCTTCGAAATCACTCATCATCTTGCGTATTTCGCTGGCCCCTTCTTGACCTTTTTTGGTAATCGATATAAGTCGCTCCTTATAAAACCCATAGGTGAGGTAACAATCGATGAGTAAGTTGTAGAATGAGGAACCTTCGCTTTTTAATTGCGAGCCTATTTCTGATGCTAAAAGACTAGCTGTAACTGCATCCTTGTCTCTAACGAAATCTCCGACCATGAAGCCGTAACTTTCTTCTCCGCCTCCGATAAAAGTTTGCTGCGGAAAATCTTTGATCATCTTACCAATCCATTTGAACCCCGTTAGCGATATTTTAAAGTCAACATCATACGATTTGGCTAATTCTTTGAGCATTGGAGTAGATACGATGGTGGAGGCAATGAATTCATTTCCCTTGAAGCCTTTCTTCTTCGCTAGTCGAAGTAGGTATTCGGTCATGACAATCATGGTTTGATTTCCATTGAGTAGTTCAAGGGCTCCAGAGGGGGTGCGGACAGCTATCCCAAGTCGATCGCTATCTGGGTCAGTCCCTATTACCATATCGGCTTTCTTTGTTTCAGCAAGATCCATAGCCATTGCAAGTGCCTCTGTTTCTTCTGGGTTGGGAGACTTTACCGTAGGAAAATCTCCATTAGGCTCTGCTTGCTCCTTTACGATTTCAACATTTTTGAATCCTGCCAGTTCAAGAACAGGTGGGATTGCCGTTATCGAGGTACCATGAATTGAGGTAAAAACTAATTTAAAATTCTCTTTTCCCGCTGCCTTAAAACTCCCGGCCTTTACACTTTCTGCAAAGAAAGCATTATCTACCTCTTCATCAATTAGCTCAATCAGCTCGGTATTTGCATTGAAATTAACCTGGTCGAAAGAAATCGCATTAATAGCTTCAATGATTTGCTTGTCTTCGGGCGGAACAATTTGTCCTCCATCACTGCTATAGACTTTGTATCCGTTATACTCTGGTGGGTTGTGAGAAGCCGTAAGTACAATACCTGCTTGAGCATTCAAATATCTAACCGCAAACGAAAGTTCTGGCGTAGTTCGAAGTGAGGAGAAAAGGGATACTTTAATGTCATTGGCTGATAAAATTTCTGCAACAATTCTAGAAAGGGTATCACTACCGTGACGACAGTCGTAAGCAATCACTACTCTGATATCGCTATATTTTTCTTTCAAGAAGTTGGCTAAACCTTGTGTTGCTCTACCAAGGGTGTATTTGTTTATTCGATTTGTTCCGGCACCTAATACACCTCTCATTCCGCCTGTTCCAAAAGCTAAATCGGTGTAAAAACTATCCTCTAAGGTAGCCGGGTCGGTATCGATAAGACTTCTAACCTCTTCTATGGTTTCTTGGTCAAAAGGGCTTTTAAGCCACTGATTTGCTTTTTCTAAAGAGTTCATTCAGTTGTGTGATTGATGGATTGCTTTATTTGATATCGAATGGTTTGACTTTTTGAACGTATGACTAGTTCACCAATAAAACCGGCAAGAAAAAGTTGAGTTCCTAAAATCATCGTGGTAAGTGCAATGAAAAATTCGGGCCGCTCAGTAATTAGGCGTCCTTTCGGTTCAATGAATAGCTTGTCAATTCCCAGATAAATGGCAAGACCTGCTCCTATGATAAACATGAGTAGGCCAATGGCGCCAAAAAAGTGCATAGGTCGTTTTCCGAACTTTGATATGAAACCAATGGTAATAAGGTCTAAAAAACCATTGATAAAACGTTCAGCTCCAAATTTGGTTTCTCCGTATTTTCTAGCTTGATGTTTCACTTCTTTTTCGGCAATTTTATTAAAGCCAGCGTTCGCAGCAAGAACCGGGATGTATCGATGCATTTCACCATGAACATCTATGTTTTTAATTACTTCGCTGCGGTAGGCTTTGAGCCCACAATTAAAGTCGTTGAGTTTGATCCCAGAGCTTCTTCGAGCTGCCCAGTTGAACAATTTTGAGGGGATGTTTTTACCAAATAGACTATCGTAGCGCTTTTTCTTCCAGCCCGATACTAGGTCTAACTCTTCTTTTTGGAGCAGTTCTATTAGGTCGGGAATTTCTTCAGGACTATCTTGTAGATCGGCATCCATAGTTATGACTACATCACCACCTGCGGCTTTAAAACCCGCATGGAGCGCCTGGCTTTTTCCAAAGTTTTTCTGAAATTGAATGGCTTTTATTTCAGGGTGTCTATCACATAATTGTTCGACGACCTCCCATGACCCATCAGTACTACCATCATCGATATAAATTACCTCAAAGTCAAAACGATTGGAGTGCATCACCGATACAATCCAATCGTTTAATTCTGATAACGAATCACATTCGTTGTATAAAGGGATAACAATTGATAGCTGCATTGCAGAATCAAAAGTACTATTTTTTAGTGGCTAGTCCTCGCTTCGTTTAAGAATTGCAGCAGGGATTAGAGACAATAGGAAACCGAAAATCACTGCAAATAATAACCCAAATGCTGCTTGAATTGCCGGAGTTTGGAATTGTTGTGCAATTTCTAACTGCGCATCGATTTGTTCAATAGTCATTTCGGTATTTTCAATTAATTGCTCTCTTTGAAAATTCATGGCCTTGGTCATTGTCTCAGGATCAATTACTCGGGTAAGTAAGAGATTGAAAAGGACGATAATAATACCGCTAATTACCGCAACACCTACACCGATCTTAACCCCTTGCCAGAAAGACATTAAATTGCTGTTTGCATTTCTAAATTGATACATTGCTACGGCATACAATGCGGTTGAAAGCACAACGCTTACAATGGTCACAAAAGTTCCTCCTTGATAATGCATATCCATGGTATAAAGCATGAAAGAAAAAATGGCGCTTAAAACACCAAGGATGGCTCCGTATAGAAGCATGAAAGAGCTTGTTTTTACTGTTGAATTCATGGTTGTTTTTTTATGGTAAGGCAATATACCTTTTAAAAACGAAATATTGAAATCTTTGGTAGGTGTGAAGCGGACGAAAAAAAGATTGTATAAAAGAAGAAATTATTTTATTTTTGCACACTCGAAAAGAATATAGTATTACGATGAAACCAGAAATACACCCAGAAAATTACCGTCTAGTAGCGTTTAAAGACATGTCAAATGACGATGTATTTATCACTAAATCAACTGCAGAGTCTAAAGAGACTATTGAAGTAGACGGTGTAACTTATCCAGTAGTTAAGCTAGAGATCTCAAGAACTTCTCATCCTTTTTATACGGGTAAATCTAAATTGGTGGATACCGCTGGTCGAATTGATAAATTCAAAAATAAATACTCGAAATTCAAGAAATAAAGAACTTTTCTATATAAGTTTTAAAAGCACGCTAACCGAAAAGTTGGGGTGCTTTTTTTTTGATTGTATTTTTGTCCAAAACAAACCTTCATGCATATAATACTTAGTGATTTCGATGAGACAAGTCGATTTTATCCGCTTACTTTGTCTAGGCCTATTGCTGAATTAAGGTTTGGGATAACGACTCTCAAGCAGAAGTGGCGCAACTTACTTAACCAGGGGGTATTTTCTTATGATACTGCCGAACATTTAACACCCTATTTTTCGAAAGCACCAGAAAATAGTGCTGCAATCGTAATCAATGCAACTATTGTTCCCTCTGCCGAACTTACAGAGGGTATATTACAGCTGAAAGCAGGCCAGCAATTGATGTGGCAAAGTAAATGTATAGCCTATGTTCGTCCTGAGAACTTTGATGGAGATCGTGCTCATTTTGAAGTGATCGCTTTTGAAGGGGAATTGATCCATCTAGACCATATCACCGATCTATTTTCGAAATTAGATAAAGTGCTGATCCGTGATTTTGATGAAGCAGCCATGGGCACATCCGTTGAGCTTCACCCTACCTGCATAGTTATTGGTAAACATCCGGTCTATTTATCTAAAGATGCTAACGCTTTTGCAACGATATTTAACACTGAAGAAGGTCCTATTTATATAGGAGCGGGTGCTAAAGTTATGGAAGGCTCTATTCTTCGAGGCCCTTTGGCTATTGGTGATTTTTCTACAGTAAAGATGGGAGCAAAAATCTATGGCGCTACTTCGATTGGCCCTCATTGTAAAGTAGGAGGTGAGCTCAATAATGTATCTATGTTTGCCTATTCGAACAAAGGACACGAAGGGTTCTTGGGTAACTCGATATTAGGTGAGTGGTGTAACCTAGGAGCTGACACGAACACTAGTAATCTTAAGAATGATTACGGCGAGGTGAAATTATACGACTATTCAGCAGGACGGTTTAAAGCATCAGGACTTCAATTCTGCGGTTTAATAATGGGGGATCATTCAAAGGCAGGGATAAATACGATGTTCAATACGGGAACAGTCGTTGGTTTTAACGCTAACATCTTTGGAGCAGGATATCCTAGAAATTTTATTCCAAGTTTTACTTGGGGTGGTCCGCAAGGTATGAGCGATTATCGAATAGATAAGGCAATGGAAACTGCCGAAAGGGTTTTAGAAAGAAGATCAATTACTTTTGATGATAGGGAAAAAGGCCTATTTGTTGCTGTACATGAATTAACTAATAAGTCTGGTCTCTAGTGGAAAGTAGTGGTAAAGCTGCGTTTTATACACTCGGGTGTAAGTTGAACTTTTCAGAGACTTCAACACTCGCACGTTCCTTAGAAAAGGAAGGGTATGAAAAGACTTCTTTTGAGGACAAGGCAGATGTTTATGTGATCAATACCTGTTCGGTAACTGAAAATGCCGATAAGAAGTTTAAATCTATTGCTAGACAAGCGCATAAAAATAATCCTGAGGCGCTAATTATAGCTGTTGGTTGTTATGCTCAATTGAAACCGCAAGAGTTAGCTGCAGTTGATGGAGTAGATATGGTACTCGGAGCTAAGGAGAAATTTGAATTACCTGCATTTCTGAATGATTTACTCCAAGATCAACCTAGAGATTCTGCTGTTATTCACGCTTGTGAAATTGAGGAGACTGATTTTTATGTTGGGAGTTATGCAACTTCTGAGCGAACACGTGCCTTTTTGAAGGTTCAGGATGGATGCGATTATCCGTGTACCTATTGCACCATACCAATGGCAAGAGGAATTTCTCGAAGTGACACTCTAGAGAATGTAATTAACAATGCACGTGAGATTGCGGCTCAGGATATTAAAGAAATTGTACTTACCGGCGTAAATATTGGTGATTACGGTAAGGGGGAATATGGGAATAAGCGACATGAACACACTTTTTTAGAGCTTATTCAAGCGTTAAATAAGGTGGAAGGTATCGCACGATTACGGATTTCATCGATCGAACCGAATTTGCTTAGTAACGATACTATAGAATTTGTTTCAAAGAGTAAGAACTTTGTTCCTCACTTTCATATACCCTTACAGAGCGGCTCAGATCAGATTCTGAAATTAATGCGTCGGCGTTATTTGAAGAGTCTATATACTGATCGTGTAAATCAAATAAGGCAACAACTTCCCGATGCATGTATTGGTGTAGATGTAATAGTTGGTTTTCCTGGTGAAACTGAAGAACGGTTTTTGGAAACCTATCGCTATTTAGCTGATTTAGATATTTCGTATCTGCATGTATTTACCTATTCTGAAAGAGAAAATACTTTGGCAGCTACCATGGAAGGGGTTGTAGACTTATCAGTTCGAAAAAAGCGATCAAAAATGCTTAGAGCATTATCGGCACGAAAGCGCAGAGAATTCTATAATTCGCAAGTCGGTAAATTCAAGCAAGTTCTTTTTGAAAAGGATATTCAAAAAGGGTACCTAGAAGGTTTCACCGAGAACTATCTACGAGTGCGATACCCGTGGAATCCTGAATTGGCCAATAAGGTATGTTATGGTGAAATCATCGAAATTGATGATGAAGGATTTGCTCGATTCAGAATCGAGACGGTAGAAGATTAAATTCGAATACCGACAGGAAGCATTCCTTGATACTTAAACTTGTTTCGCTTTAAAAATGAAGCAACCTCAGGGCAGGTAGGCATAACCTTAAGTTTACTCTCACCGATATGATCTAAGACTTTGGTTAAAAAAGCTTCCTTGAAGGAACTATTATTCAATGAATCAGGTACGATAAGTTTAGTTAGAAAAATCTTTCTTTCTTGAGCTGCGTATTCGATTTTAGCCATTTCGCCTTCTACGCAAGCTTCGAATTGTCGTAAAAAGGCATTGTCCTTTAGTTCGAAGTCTATCATGGTTGGTCGATTAGTCTTCTAAAGATACGTCTTTTTGTTAAAACAGAACTAATCGTCTGGTTATGAGTCTCTTTCGAAATTATGTATCGAATTGACTTTGGATTAGATTTTTTTCAATTGCTGTTGCATCAACTTCATTTGGTCACCAAGCATTTGATTCTTATCCAGTTTTTTGGCTTCTGTTAGTAGCGTCTGTGCTTCTCGCTTTCTGCGTTTCTGCATTGCGATTCCCGCCAAACTCATCTTTGCCATTGCTAAATCATGATCCATGCTCAACCCTAGCTTGATAGCTTGCTTGAAGTGTTTTTCTGATGTTCCCAGATTTTTTTGTGCGTAAATAATTCCAAACAAATAGTGATAATATCCTTGTTGCTTTTGAATAAGTGCTCGACTCGGATATTTAATTTTATTCAAAATCTTTTCAGTTCCTTCTAAGTCCTGTTTACGCATTTTCAGAAAAGACCAAAGGATCAACTCGTTTCTGAAGTAGAAGAATAAGATTAGTACCGCTAGAAGGGTAAAAAAGATACCATTACCAATATTACCTTCAATAAATTGATAAATCCCGTATCCTAACGAAGCTCCAGATAAAACGATTTTGATATTCTTGTGAATCATGATGTCTATTATATTTGGTGAGGCAAATTTAAGGATTTAAATAGCTTTTAAATTTTTAGTTTTATGATTTAAAAATATCCTTATATTTGCACCCAATATTTTTAAGCGAAAACATTAAGCACTAACGCAATGAAAAGAACATTTCAACCCTCAAAGCGCAAGAGAAGAAACAAACATGGATTTAGAGAGCGTATGGCTTCTGCCAATGGGCGTAAAGTTCTTGCTAGTCGCCGTGCTAAGGGACGTAAAAAACTTACTGTATCATCAGAGCCACGTCATAAGAAGTAATGACGAATTACTGATTTACAAATAATTAATTAGGTGTTACTTTTGGGTAACACCTTTTTTTTGAAATACAATTAACGAAAGTCACCACATAAAATGCCAAAAAGACAAGATCTCAATTCAATTTTAATTATAGGTTCTGGGCCAATTGTAATCGGTCAAGCCTGTGAGTTTGATTATTCTGGTTCACAATCTCTTCGTTCATTAAGAGAAGATGGAATCGAAACTATTCTTATTAATTCGAATCCTGCGACTATCATGACCGATCCTTCAATGGCCGATCACGTCTATTTGAAGCCATTGAATACGAAATCAATTATTGAGATTCTTAAGGCACATCCAAACATTGATGCTGTCTTGCCAACAATGGGTGGACAAACTGCATTAAATTTATGTATTGAAGCTGACGAGAAGGGTATTTGGAAAGATTTTGGTGTTGAAATTATTGGTGTTGACATCGATGCTATTCAGATCACCGAAGACCGTGAGAAGTTTCGTGATTTGATGCAAAAGATTGATATCGGAATGCCTCCTCAAGCATCGGCAAACTCTTTCTTAAAAGGTAAAGAAATTGCTCAAGAATTCGGATTTCCGCTTTGTGTACGAGCTTCATTTACTCTCGGTGGTGCGGGAGCCTCGATTATTTATGACCCAGAGAAATTCGATAACCAATTGAGTTATGGTCTTGAGATATCTCCGATTCATGAGGTAATGATTGATAAGGCGCTTATCGGATGGAAAGAATATGAATTAGAGCTTCTTCGAGATAAGAACGATAATGTAGTGATTATCTGTACGATCGAGAATATGGACCCGATGGGAATTCACACAGGGGATTCGATTACCGTTGCTCCTGCGATGACGCTTTCTGATCGTACTTTCCAGCGTATGCGTGATATGGCCATCAAAATGATGAGAAATATTGGAGACTTTTCAGGAGGGTGTAACGTTCAGTTTGCTGTAAGCCCTGACGAGGCAGAAGATATTATAGCGATTGAGATTAACCCTCGAGTTTCTCGATCCTCAGCCTTGGCTTCTAAGGCAACAGGATATCCAATTGCAAAAATTGCCTCAAAACTGGCTATTGGATATACGCTCGATGAATTACAGAATCAGATTACCGGCACAACTTCGGCCTTATTCGAGCCAACACTCGATTACGTTATCGTAAAAATTCCTAGATGGAACTTTGATAAATTCGAAGGTGCAGATCGCGCCCTTGGGCTTCAGATGAAATCAGTAGGAGAGGTAATGGGTATTGGAAGGAGTTTTCAAGAGGCATTACACAAGGCTACCCAGTCCCTTGAGATTAAGCGCAATGGACTTGGAGCTGACGGTAAAGGCTATACCAACTACGACGAGATTATTCAAAAACTTACGGTAGCTAGTTGGGACCGTGTTTTTGTAATCTATGATGCCATTCAGTTAGGTATTCCATTGGAGAGAATTCATGAGATTACAAAAATCGATCGCTGGTTTTTACGTCAGTATGAGGAGCTATATCTTCTTGAAAAAGAAATCTCAAAGCATACCATAGAGACGCTTAATCGCGATTTACTTCTTGAAGCGAAACAAAAAGGTTTTGCTGATCGTCAAATCGCTCATATGCTTGATTGTCTCGAAAGCCAGGTTTATCAAAAGCGAGAAGAACTAGGAGTTAAACGAGTTTATAAACTAGTAGATACCTGTGCTGCCGAATTTGAAGCTCAGACACCTTACTATTACTCGACCTTTGAAGCAAGTCTTAGAAATGCTGACGGAGAAACCTATGTTTCTAACGAGTCTGTGGTTACCGACCGTAAGAAGGTAGTTGTTTTAGGATCTGGTCCGAACCGTATTGGTCAAGGAATCGAGTTTGACTATTGTTGTGTTCATGGAGTGTTAGCTGCGGCTGAGTGTGATTACGAGACCATCATGATTAACTGTAATCCAGAAACGGTTTCAACCGATTTTGATACGGCAGACAAACTCTATTTTGAACCCGTATTCTGGGAACACATCTATGATATTATAAAACACGAGAAGCCTGAAGGTGTTATCGTTCAGTTAGGAGGTCAAACGGCACTAAAACTTGCAGAAAAATTGGAACGATACGGAGTTAAGATTATCGGAACAAGCTTCTCTGCTCTTGATTTAGCTGAAGATCGTGGGAGCTTCTCTACGCTCCTAAAAGATAATAATATTCCTTACCCTAGGTTTGGTGTGGCTGAAAATGCAGAGGAGGCTTTAAAGCTTGCGGATGAGTTAGGATTTCCACTCTTAGTGCGACCTTCATATGTGCTTGGAGGACAGGGAATGAAGATTGTAATCAATAAGCAAGAGCTAGAGGCTCACGTAGTTGACTTACTTCGCAGTATCCCAAATAATAAGTTGTTATTAGATCATTATCTTGACGGTGCGATCGAGGCTGAGGCTGATGCTATTTGTGATGGTGAGGATGTTTATATTATCGGAATTATGGAGCATATAGAGCCCTGTGGAATTCACTCAGGAGACTCAAATGCTACCTTACCTCCCTTCAATCTAGGAGAATTCGTAATGCAGCAGATTAAGGATCATACCCGAAAGATTGCTTTAGCACTTAATACAGTTGGTTTAATTAACATCCAATTCGCTGTTAAAGACGACACCGTTTACATTATCGAAGCTAACCCGCGTGCTTCTAGGACGGTTCCTTTTATTTCGAAGGCATATGGTGAACCTTATGTAAACTATGCAACTAAAGTGATGTTGGGTGAGAAGAAGATCAGTGATTTTAACTTTAATCCACAACTAGACGGTTATGCGATTAAACAGCCAGTATTCTCCTTCAATAAATTCCCAAATGTCAATAAGAATTTGGGTCCTGAAATGAAAAGTACAGGAGAGAGTATCTTGTTTATTGATGATCTTAAGGATGACGCCTTCTACGACTTATACACGCGCAGAAAAATGTATCTATCGAAATAAGAAATTCTTTACAAGAATAATATTAAAGAGACCAGTTGTGGTGAAAAATGCCCGGCTGGTCTTTTCTTTCATAGGTATGTGATCCAAAGAAATCTCTTTGCGCTTGCACCATATTTACCGGTAGATCTGAACAGTGTAGCGTGTCATAGTAACTTAGACTACTTGAAAGTGTTCCGATAGGCAAGGCATTTTTTACGCCAGATAAAACGAGTTCTCTTAACCCTTCAACGGCTTCAGTTAAGGCTGATTTGAAGTGAGAAGATTCAAACAAATGTAGGATAGATTCTTTTTCAAAGCTCGTTGCTAAATCACCTAACATTCTAGATTGAATAATACAACCTCCTCGCCAAAGTTTAATAACACTTACTAGGTCGATTTGATAATCATAAACTTTTGAGGCTTCGCTAATTTGTTGTAATCCTTGAGCATATGCGATTGCAAAGCTTGCGTATAATGCCTTTTCTGCTTTTTCTACCAGTGTATTAAAATTGATCTTTTCTGGATTAGGCTTATTACCTGATAGCCGTACTCGTAATTCTTTTAAGGCCGACAAGGCTCGTTGACTAACGGCCATATCAATACTAGGAATGGCAATTCCCAGGTCCATGGCGTTTTGAGAGGTCCATTTACCTGTACCCTTTTGTTTTGCCTTGTCTAGGATATTGTCTACGAGTTCCCCCTTTCCTTCAGGGTCTTTCGTTCCTAAAATCGCTGCAGTTATTTCGATTAAGAAAGAAGATAATCTTCCTTTTTGATAACGATCAAATGCAGACTTTACTTCTGTATTGGAGAATCCGTAAGATCTGAAAAGTGCGTAGACTTCTGCAATACTCTGCATGATGGCATACTCAATACCATTATGAACCATTTTTACATAGTTGCCTGCACCTGATCGTCCGACATAAGAAACGCAGGGTTCGCCCTCGTATTTTGCTGTAATTGCTTCGAAAATGGGAGCCACCCTTTGATAAGCTTCAAAATCACCCCCCGGCATAATACTAGGCCCCTTCCTTGCTCCTTGAGCACCACCAGATACACCAGTTCCTAAAAACAGTAGCCCTTTACTATTTAAAAACTGCTCGCGCCGCTCAGTGTCAAGATAATGACTATTACCCCCGTCAATGATTAAATCACCTTTGTCGAGTTTAGGGATCAATGATTCTATGACCTGATCAACAATAGCTCCGGCAGGAACTAAAAGCATGATGGTTCTAGGTGAGGCGAGACTTGTAATAAAATCATCACTGGATGTAAATGCCTCAAGCTGGTGACCTTCTAAACGCTCCGATTGCATGGCGCTAACCTGTTTCGGATCAAGATCTAAGCCACTTACTTTAAATCCATGATCTGCAACATTGAGCAGTAGATTTCGTCCCATTACACCTAATCCAATTAAACCGAAACTTGACTTATTCATAGTTATTCACTTTAAATTCTAAAACGAAATTAAGGATGTATATTCGCCTTGTCGCAAAAATCGAATAATTCTGACCAATTAAAAAGCGTTTATGTCATTCACGAAGGCCGATTCTCAATTAATTGTTCTATTTGGAGCATCGGGTGATCTTACTTCAAGAAAATTAATTCCGGCACTAATTCGTTTATTTGACAGCGATTTAATCTCTCAAAATACTCGCATACTGGGGGTAGGTAGAAGTCCTTTTTCGAACGAGGAATTTGCCTCTAAGGTATTTCTCGAAAACGAACACCTTTCTAAGGATATTCGTAAAATAAGTTTCGATAATTACGCCGAACGATTTTTATACTTCACCTTAGAGAATGACTATTTAGATGACTATGAGGCGTTGGCAAAAAAAGTTTTTGAAACCGATAAGACTTTTTCTTTAGAGGGTAGGTATTTATTCTATTGTTCAACGCCCCCCAATCTTTATGAATCGATCGCTGAACGATTAAAGGCAGCAGGACTGTTAGATAATCACAAAGGGTCAAAATCATTTCGACGATTGGTTGTGGAAAAGCCCTTTGGCTATAGTTTACAGACAGCTAAAGCGATTAATGAAGGTTTACATCGATATTTTAATGAGGAGCAAATCTTCAGAATTGATCATTATCTCGGCAAGGAAACTGTCCAAAACCTTTTGGTAACTCGATTTTCGAATTTGATTTTTGAGCCTCTATGGAACTCCAAACACATAGAGCGTGTCGAAATTACCAATGCAGAAGCTGATGGTGTTGCCCTAAGAGGTGGTTATTACGATCATACAGGAGCACTTCGCGATATGTTTCAGAACCATCTTTTACAATTAGTTTCTCTTGTGATTATGGAGCCTCCTCAGTCTGAAAGCTCGGAAGATATTAGAAATGAGAAAGTAAAGGCTCTCGAAGCATTAAGACCATTGCTTACTAGTGAAGATATTGAGCGTAATACCCTAAGAGGTCAATACACGACTTCTAGAATTAATGGTTCGCTTGTTGAGGGTTATCGAGAAGAACAGGGAGTTTTTGAACAATCACTAACCGAAACGTATGCGGCCGTCCGATTTTTTGTAGATAATGAGCGATGGAAGGGTACCCCTTTTTACGTGAGAACGGCAAAGCGAATGCCTACAACGGTTACAGAGCTTGTGATCTACTTTAAGCGACCTGAACAGCAGATATTTCAGTATAGTGCTGGGCATTCTAAGAAGAACATTTTGGTAATTCGCATCCAACCGAATGAGGGTATTCTTTTGAAGTTCGGTGTAAAACAACCTGGTCAAGGATTTAAGGCTCAGCAAGTAAATATGGACTTTTATTACGACAGTTTTACAGATCGAAAGGTATTGCAGGCGTATGAACGCCTTTTACTAGATGCTTTAAATGGTGATGCTACTCTCTACGCTAGGGCTGAAGAGGTTGAGAAGGCATGGGAGTTCGTAGATCCGATCATTGCGTATTGGAAAAGTCAAAATATGCCGATGCACGGGTATCCTGCGGGTACTTGGGGTCCTAAAATGTCTAATGAATTTATTGAGGGTCCAGGTTATTGGAGAAATCCGGGAGAGCACCTCACCGATGATGAAAATTATTGTGTAATTTCATCTTGATGGATAAAAGAATCTACTCGAATAAACCAGCTTTAACTGAAGCGTTTGCTCATTATTTAGCTCAATTAATTACAGAAAAGTTAAGTACACCCTTAGGTTATAAAGAGGGTTTTCATTGGTCTTTATCTGGAGGAAGTACTCCGATCGGATTGTTTGATTTTTTAGTCGAGCGTTATCGCACACAAATAGATTGGTCCTCTGTTTACTTTTATTGGGGAGATGAACGTTGCGTAGCTCCAAATGATTCGCAGAGTAATTACGGGATGACCTGTAAACATTTACTCAATCATATTGATCATCAAAATGATCGTGTCTTTAGAATTAAAGGGGAGGTTGATCCAGAGGTTGAAGCAGATCGTTATCATCAACTTCTAAAGGCTCATCCTATTATGGATTTGGTAATGTTAGGTTTAGGTGAAGATGGGCATACCGCCTCGATTTTTCCGCATGAAATAGACTTATATAGTGCAGAAGCCAATGCCGTCGCCGCTAGTCATCCTTCAGGTCAACGCAGAATAAGTATGACCGGTAAAATGATAGATGCTGCTACTCAAACAGTGTTTTTAGTTTCAGGTGCGTCTAAGGCAACAGTTGTTGAAGAGATTGCCAACAATAAGTCTATCGCCTCTACCTATCCAGCAACTTTAGTGAAGAACGCGATTTGGTTCTTAGATGAGGACGCCTCGTCACTCCTCTAAAGCTCTATTCAAATTGGCCTCAGGAAGATCCTTTTTCGTTTTAGCTCCGAGCTCTCTTAATTTATCAATACTACGAACGACATTACCACGACCTAAATGAAGTTTATTCATAGCTTCTTCATAGGTTTTCTTGGCATCATTCATTCTTAATCCAACCTTATTCATATCCTCAATAAAACCAACAAACTTATCGTGCAGCGCTCCCGCCTTTTGAGCGATTTCCAGTGCGTTTTTATGTTGTCTATCAGTGTTCCACATAGCGTCGATGGTACGCAATGTCGCGAGAAGTGTAGTAGGTGTAACGAGAATGATGTTTTGGTCGAAAGCCTTAGAATATAGTAATGGATCTCTTTGGAGAGCAACACCGAAAGCGGGTTCGATAGCAATAAATAAGATTACAAATTCAGGCGAATTGACTTCATATAAGTCTTCATAACGCTTTTCACTGAGCTCTTTAATGTGTCTTTGAATTGAATTTAAATGGAGCTTTGCAAAGGTTTCTTTCTCTGTTTCATCTTCAGTATTGACAAATTGTTCGTAGTTCACCAGAGAAACTTTTGAATCGACGATAAATTTTTTGTCATCCGGTAAATTGATAATTACATCAGGCATTAAGCGCTTGCCTTCTGCTGTTGTAAAACTCTGCTGAACCGAGTATTCAATGTCTTTACGAAGGCCTGATTTCTCTAGAATTCGCTCAAGAACCATTTCACCCCAGTTACCTTGCATTTTATTATCACCCTTCAACGCTTTTACCAGGTTTGCAGCTTCATTTTGCATGAGAAGACTTTGCTCTTGCATATGCTTTAATTCGACCTTAAAGGTTTCGTGAAAGGTTAAATTTTGCTTATTCGAATCTTCTACCTTTTTTGAGAAGTCACTGATTCGTTCTCTAAGCGGGTCAAGTAAAAGCTTAATACTTTCCTTATTTTGCTCATTCATTTTCGATGATTTTTCATCTAGAATTTTCTGAGCCAGGTTTTCAAATTCGGTCTGAAATTTTTTCTGTAAGTTCTCTAATTCTTTTACCCTCTCATCCTCCTTTGATTTTAAGGAGGTTAACTCTGCTTCGAGATGAATGAGCTGACGTAACTGCTCTTCTTTTTCTTGTGAAATCGATTTTAAGCTAGTTTCTGAGGTGGTGAGTTGATCTGTTAATTGTCTAATTCGTTCATTGAGAAGTGTTTGTGATTCAACAGTACTTAATCTCTTACCGAAATAAAAGCCTGCGCCACCTAGAACAAGTGCGAGTATAGTAAGTGCGATCTCAGCCATTTCCTAGTTTTTAATCGTTACGTCCATGTAGGGTCTCTTGAATTCAATGGTCTTTTTGGGCCCATTCTCTACTGTAAGTAATTCAGCTTCACGAGAAGAAGAGACTACTCCTGTGATTTGTTCGATTGCCTTTGCAAGGAGCGGTTCTGTAATTGAGCCAAGCTGCTTTAAGTTAAATATTAGGTTACCTGTTTCTGAATTTCGTCTTACTTCTGAATACGGAATATCAGGTACAAGTCCCGCGGTATAATCAGAAAAACCTACTGAATTTTCATACCTACCGACTAATGGTTGAAGCGCCCATGAAACATTCGAATTGATGTAAGGTTCTCTGCTTGGATGATAGAGGAAGGGAAAATTTGAGTAACCACTAACATCATCTACTAGAGTGATTGAAAACTCGTTTTTACCTCGAGTTGTGTCGCCAATATGGATGACTTGCATGTGTGGGTCTAATCCATTGATCAAAAGTTCGCTTGCTGAAGCACTTGTTGTTTCAGTTAGGATGAAAACTCGCTGAAGGTTAATTCCTTTTTCGGTGTCAAAATAATCTTCTAATTGGTTTCCGAAGGCTTCATTCCATTTTTCGTTCCAGTCTTGGCGGGCAAAAACTGTTTCTTCTGTAGCGTTATAAATACGGCTC
>Ga0209138_1000413_pt1 | contig 42507 bp, 29 predicted proteins | sample SaaInl3SG_22_DNA_FD_184645 | JGI IMG/M metagenome (GOLD analysis project Ga0209138, IMG submission 184645) | Marine microbial communities from expanding oxygen minimum zones in the Saanich Inlet - ESP_153SG_22_DNA (SPAdes) (version 2) | ecosystem: Environmental > Aquatic > Marine > Intertidal...
CCAGTGTGCCAATATAAGCGGGCAGTGGTGCGCGATTTGGATCAACTTGATAGTACTGCTCACCTTTAGTGATGAGATGCGTTTGTACACCTCCCCAACCCGTGATGAAGTCTCCTTCTTGAAAGAGTGATTTTCCTTGGGTTTGAATAACTTTTCCGACTGTTCCGGCTCGCATAACTTCGCCCAATTGAACGGGGGGGATATAGGAACGCGATTCATTCATCCATCCACGCATGGCTGGATCTAGTGATATATAGTGTTGCTCAACAAGCATTTCGCCTTCTTCCAAGGGACGAATTGGGGTTGATTTGAATGACCAAGTGTCTTCTCCCGGAACGCCAACGGGTCGTTTTACTAAGAGTTGTTGTTTATTTTCCATAGGTTAAAGCTATTAAAAAGCTTTCGTTAAAACGAATTCATATGTTAATTTTCGCTTCTTTTTTTTGTGTATCGAATAAAGAATGTACCTTTTTAAAAATGAGCTCATGGATATTCAAAGCTGGAATAAGAAAGGAAAGATATTTAAGCATCATCAAGCATCGCTTCGTTTTATTCGTGAAGGGAAGGGTGAAACCTTAGTATTGATACACGGATTTCCAACTTCCTCTTGGGATTATGCATGGATTTTTCCTGAACTCATTCAGCAATTTGATTGCTTTTGTGCAGATCTAATTGGTCTTGGATATTCTTCTACAACCGCTAAAAGCATTTCAATTTCCGATCAGGCAAAAGCTTTAGAAGCCTTACTTATTGCCAACGGAGTGACTAGCGCACATATCTTAGCCCACGATCTAGGAGATACGGTTGCTTTAGAATTGTTGTCGCGAAGAACTGCCGGGAAAGGCGCGATAGAATGGCTGTCTTGCACTTTAATGAATGGAGGAATCTTTCAAGAGACCAATCGGCCTCGTTTGATTCAGAAATTATTGAATTCTCCGCTGGGACCTTTGATTGGCCAGCTGAGTTCAAAAAGAACTTATGTAAAAACGATGCGCCGTATTTTTGGTAAAGCAACGCAACCCACCCAATTATTTTTAGACACTTCTTGGACCATTTTACTCAATAACAACGGGCGGAGAATGATTCCAGTAATCAGTAATTATCTCACAGAACGCAAACGCCACAAATCTCGTTGGGAAGCACCGATGTTTAACCCTACAATTCCCATGGCAATGATCAATGGTGTTGAAGACCCCATCTCTGGAAGAACAACTGCAGAGCGTTTTCAAGCAAAAGTGCCCAATAGCATTACTGTTAAATTACCCCTTGGGCATTATCCCCATGTGGAAGATCCTGCAGCAGTATTGAACGCTTTCAATAACTTTCATAAAAGTCTTTAAAAAGAGAGGAAAGACGAGCGTTCAATTATTTGTGATTATCTTCCCCTTTTTAAACCTTAGATGAGCAAAAAACTTCACCACATAGTTCTTATTCAATTCAAAGAAACCATTCGTTCGAAAGAGTTTAAACGCATTGAAGATGGGGCAGTTACTCTCAGAGATATTGAAGGAGTTAACGATCTTATCTTTCGAGAAAATGTATCGCCCGAAAAGTTAAACAAAGAATATTCCCATTGTTTAAGCTTGTGGTTTGCAAATGAACAGGATAGAGATGAGGTCTATTTGCCACATCCGATCCATCAAAAGTTCGTAGGTCTTTTTGTCCCTTTTACAGAAAACGTCCTTGTATTCGATTACTGGGACTAAGTTTTCCCAGCCTTATAGTTCAAGCGAAATATGTTTGACGAACACATGTGTTGTTCCATCAACAATTAGGGTCTTTTCTGTAGCAGAATCTACTTCGCAGTAAAAACTATTTTGCAGCATTACCAGACTGTAAATGTGCCCCCTGAAATTAATTTTAAAGGAAAGTTTATCCCAAGCCTTTGGAAGTCGAGGTGAGAAAGACAGCGAATTGTTTTGAACGCGCATTCCAGCAAATCCTTCTACAATGCTCATCCATGTTCCAGCCATTGAAGTAATATGTAAACCTTCTTCAACTTCAGCATTATAGTCGTCTAAATCTAGACGAGCAGTTTGTAAATAAAAGGCATAAGCGGCTTCGTCTTCTCCCAGCTTAGAGGCAATGATAGAATGAACACACGGAGAGAGCGATGATTCATGTACTGTAAAGGGCTCGTAAAAAGTGTAATTTCTACGGAGCGTGGCCTCATCAAATTTGTCCTCAAAGAGGTACATGCCTTGTAAAACATCGGCTTGTTTTATGTAGGGAGAACGCAAAATTCTGTCCCAAGACCAATGCTGATTAATGGGGCGTTCAGCTGGATTTAAATCTGCGGCTTTCACCAATTCTTTATCCAAGAAACCGTCTTGTTGAAGCACAACATTAAGTGTATCGTCTTTTGGCAAGTACATGTTCTCTGCCGTCTCTTTCCACTGCGCTAACTCTTCATTTTGGAAATTTGTTTTTTGTTCAATACGCGTCGCATCCTTAGGCGAAGATAAGCGCAATGCAGCTAATTGATCAGCCGCATAGGACATGCACCATTGGGCGCTGTAGTTAGTATACCAGTTATTATTGACGTTATTTTCGTATTCGTTAGGCCCGGTTACTCCCAGGATTACATACTTATTTTTGGCGGAAGAAAAGCTTGCACGTTGACGCCAAAATCGAGCAATACCAATAAGTACTTCCATGCCCATTGCTGGAATATATGACAGGTCGCCTGTATAGCGAGTGTAATTAAAAATGGCAAAAGCAATGGCACTGTTTCGGTGAATTTCCTCAAAGGTAATTTCCCATTCATTGTGGCATTCTTCGCCATTCATGGTAACCATTGGGTAGAGCGCAGCTCCTTTTGAAAAACCAAGCTTTTCAGCATTTTCTATGGCGCGATCCAATTGGTTGTAGCGATAGGTCAATAGATTTCGAGCCACCGTTTGATTTTTAGTGGCCATGTAAAACGGAATACAATAAGCTTCGGTATCCCAATAGGTGCTACCGCCATATTTCTCTCCTGTAAAACCTTTGGGTCCAATGTTCAGTCCAGCATCTTCTCCTGTATAGGTCTGGTTGAGCTGAAAGATATTGAATCGAATCGCTTGCTGTGCTTTTGTGTCGCCTTCGATATGTATGTCAGCACTTTTCCATACGTTTGACCAAGCTTTTTTTTGTTCCTCAAAAAGAGTAGAGAATGTTAGCTTAGACGCTTCATCCAAAACATCATTTGCCTCTTTTTCAAGAGTAGCTTTAGGAAAATTTCTACTACTCACATAGCCGCCCAGCTTTACTAGAGTTAAGGGTGTCTTCGCTTTGAGTTTATGGGAAAACACCTGCCCTATTTTTTGATCCCCTTCTTTTTGGGTAGCTGGAGAATCAAGTTCAACACCTGCTTCAAAAAGTTGGGCTGCCATAAAGGTGCCGACACTAAAGTTGGTTTTGAGTGTATGAGCTTCTATGTAAGCGCGATTGCCTGATCCTACTTTTTGATCGATGGCCCAGAATTGGTCATCCCAATTGCTATCATGATTTGTAATTCCAGCATCGATATAGGGCTGTAATTCTATTGTGACTGCTTGATCTGTTGTAATGCTGTATTCGAGAACACCAAGCTTTGGTCGTGCCAAAGACAGGAAGCGCTTGCTTTCTACAGAAACAGTTATGTCATTGAATAGCGCCTTGAATCGACGAGTATACAGACCAGTCTCCATGTCGAGTTCTCGGTAAAAATCCTCTATTTTAGTGGCCTTGTTTAGGTCAAACAGTTCACCATTAATTTGCAGGTGTAATCCAATCCAATTGGGAGCATTCAAAACCTTTGCAAAATATTCAGGATAACCGTTTTTCCACCAGCCAACACGCGTTTTATCGGGGTAATAAACTCCACCAACATAGCTTCCTTGAAAACTAGATCCGCTGTAGTCTTCTTCAAAATTTGCTCGCTGCCCCATGGCTCCGTTGCCAAGACTGAAAAGGCTTTCAGAAGCTTTTGTGTTCTCTTTATTCCATCCTTCTTCTATAATTTTCCATGGATGTTGCGGATAATTGTCTAAATTCATGGTGCTTGTAGTGTGGTGATAAATTCTTTTGTAACCTCGGTCATCTTAGTAAAACAGTGGTCAGCTGTTTTCACTTCTTCTGTACCTCCCATCCCAATAGAAATCATTCCAGCGGCTTTTGCGGCTTGAATTCCAGCGGCGGCATCTTCAAAAACAATACAATTGTTGGGTTCTTGTTGGAGCAACTCTGCTCCTTTTAAAAAGACTTCTGGGTTGGGTTTTGAAGTCGTGACACTATTCCCGTCGACAATGGCATCGAATAGATGATCAATAGCGAGCTTTTTGAGAATCCGCGTAGCATTTTTACTGGCAGAACCCAAAGAAACAGGGACCTTATTTTTTTGCGCAAAGTCGAGTAAATCAAGAACACCAGGGAGAATTTCTTCTTACCCCATTCCTTCAATTTGTTGCAGGTAATCCTCGTTTTTTTTCAATCAAAAGAGCTTCTTTTTCTTCCTCGGAAAGACGCACCTCTGCCCAACCCAAAATGCGCTCCAAGGACTCAGTACGGCTAATGCCTTTAAGGGATTCATTTTGTTCATTGGTGAGAGAAAAACCAACTTTTTCACCAATGCGTTTCCATGCTAAAAAATGGTATTTTGCGGTGTCCACAATTACACCGTCAAGGTCAAAAATAAAAGCTTTCATTCAATAAGAGTGGTTTATTTGCAGTGATAGTCTGCAGCTCTTGTGGCAATCTGCCCATGCGGTTTAATGTTTACTTTATAGCCCAACGAATTGGCCCAACCGCGTGAAGCATTCACAAGTTTATTTGATTTAAAATTCTCATCTTCGTTATAATCCATGTCGATTTCAGCGCGTATATTTAGTGTTTGATTAATCCATTCGGCGACATCGATGCTCATTTCTGTTTCCTTCCATAAACGTGTCCACAAATCTTTGATCTTCGGCATTCCGCTTTTTTTCAAGATGTAGTGAACACCTCTATTTCCATAGCGATAAGCAATTACGGTAGTATAACGGGTGTGTTTAGCGATACTTTGAGAATCAGTTCCTACATGTATGTCTACAGTAGGATTATCCGCTAAAATTTTTCGGGTATGATCAATAGGATCAATTTGATTTCCTTTTATGTCTCTAAAACCCATTGTTTGGTTCATCATCTAAAGATAAAATTTTTCTCTTGAAAACAAGAAAATGTAATCGGAAAGAATTTACGAAGAACATTCAACGAGATTAATTTATTTTTTTGGCCGAATTAACCAAAGCGGAAGAACGAGAAATAAAGCAAATACTTTAAAATATATTCCAACCAAAGGAACGAGAATCATTACCAAAAACACCCATTGTTTTTGCGTCATACTAGACTGCTTTTTTCAGACGAAGAATACGTTCTTTCACTTTTGAAGAAAGGTAAATAATGGCAATCATGTTGGGAATAACCATTAGAGAAAACGACAAATCAATGAGGCCAATGACAACATCTACTGTGGCTACAGCAGAAAACACTATACTTCCTAGGTAAACATAATTGTAAACGTATCCCCATTTTTTATTGGTTAAAAAGTCAAGACATTTCACACCATAATAGGAATAGGTCAAGAGCGTAGAAACACCAAAAACTAAGACCATGAGCAACAATAATTTATCCCCAATGCCAAAGAAAAGTCGACTGAAAGCTTCTAAGGTCAGCGATATTCCGTTGAGGTCGTTCCCTAAATAGGCGCCACTAATAATGATGATGACACCGGTAATTGAACAGACCAAAACAGTATCCAACAAAGGGCCCAATGCAGCGACAAGTCCTTCGTGTATTGGTTCTTTAGTTTCGGACTGGCCGTGGTACATGGGCGCATTTCCCACGCCACTTTCGTTGGAAAAAACCGCACGTCGAACCCCTAAGAGAACCAAGCCCCAGAAGCCACCGGTTACAGCAGTATGTAAATTAAAGGCTTCAGAAAATATAGAGGACAAGGCCGGCAGGACAAGAGAATAATTATCTAATAAAATAAAAACACCCATGCTGAAATAGAGCAACACCATCAATGGAACTAATTTTGAGGTGACGGTGACAATTTTTTTCAATCCCCCTAAAATGACCCAACCACTGATCAATACAAACACTAATCCGAGTAAAATTTTCCAGTAAAAATCTCCCAGAGAAATGTATTGATTTGGTTGTACCACGGTCATGACAGTTTGGGTGAGTTGGTTGGCGGTAAAAGCAGGTAATACCCCAAATAACCCTGCAATCGAAAACCAAATCGCCAAGGGTTTTCCCCAGCGAGGAATACCTAAGGACATATAATACATTGGCCCACCCAGAGGACTTCCATCAGCTTCTTTTTCGCGCAATAAAACGGCCAAAGAACTGCTGTAAAACTTGATTACTGCGCCCAGGGCTGTCGTTATCCACATCCAGACCAGTACGCCTGGCCCTCCCATATAAATTGCAATGGCTACACCTGAAATATTTCCTAGACCAACGGTCGAGGCTAAAACAGCCGACAGTGCTTCGAAGCGAGAAATTCCTTTGTCGTTTTCTTTTTTGAAAAGCAATCCCCATGCTTGTTTAAGGTGGAGTAGAGCATAGCCTCTTGATTGAAGTAGGAGAAAAAAGCCTCCCCCAAGAATAAGGGTTAGCATAACCCATTCTAATGAACCAATAAGCGACTGAAGGAGTGACGAGAATGCTTCCATTGAGCTAAAGTAAAAAAGCCAAGGGGATTCCCTTGGCTTTTATTAAAGAATTCATGATTGTTTTACCAAATATACACCCGCTCCTCTTTGGGTAGGTACATTTGGTCACCTTCCTGTACATTAAAAGTGGCATAGAAAGCATCCATGTTTTTAAGGGGTTGATTGGCACGATTGTATCCAGGAGAGTGTGGATCGGTGCGAACTTGATTTTTCAAGGCTTCATCGCGAATTTTTCCGCGCCAAATGGTTCCCCAAGAAAGGAAAAAGCGTTCTTCGGAAGAGAATCCGTCAATGGGTGATGGTTTTCCGTTTTCTTCATGATGAATGGCCAACGCATCAAAGGCAGCATGAATCCCACCAACATCACCAATGTTTTCCCCTAGCGTAAATTTCCCATTGATAAAGGTTTCGGGTAACACCTCCAGGGCACTGTATTGATCGGCTAGTTTTTCTCCCAAGGAATTGAATTCATTCAAGTCTTTTTCCGTCCACCAGTTCACCAGATTTCCATAGGCGTCATAATCGGCCCCAGAATCATCAAAACCGTGCGATATTTCGTGTCCAATTACTCCACCAATTCCACCGTAATTCACAGCAGCATCGGCCGTAAAGTCGAAGAAAGGAGGTTGAAGTATGGCCGCAGGAAATACAATCTCATTGTAGGCTGGATTATAGTATGCATTGACCGTTTGCGGTGACATAAACCATTTGGTTTTGTCAACCGCTTGCCCAAGTTCGGCTAGGTTCTTCGAAAAGTTATAGGCGCCTACATTAAGCATGGCATCAAAATAATTCAATTCAGCTGTTTCGTTGGTTAGCGTAAGACCAGAGTAGTCTTCCCATTGGTCGGGATAGCCCACCTTGACGTTTGTCAATTCTAACTTTTTGATGGCCTTCGCCTTTGTTTCAGCATCCATCCAAGTCAATGCATTGATACGGTTGGTATAAGCTTTTACTAGGTTGCCCACCAATTCTTTCATTTGCGCTTTAGCCTCTGGTGGAAATTTTTCACTGACATACAATTTACCCAATGCTTCTCCAAGGGTTCCATTTACGGTTCTTATGGAGCGTTTTTCTAGGGGCTCTTGTGCAATTGCACCGCGAAGGGTTTTGCTATAAAAATCCCAGTTAGCGCGATCAATATCCATGCTTAAACGACTCGCTGTTCCGTCAATTAGGGTCCATAACAAATAGGTTTTTATCGCTGAAATCGAATTTTCATTCAAAATTGCATCTAACGAAGAAAAGAAACCTAGATCTGTAACCACAAGATTATCTACCCCTTCAGTACCAATTCCGGCGAAGTAAGCTGGCCAGTCGATTTGTTTTGCGATGCTTCCCATTTCGTCTGTGGTTCTTGGGTTATAGCGTTTGGCTGGATTGCGACGTTCAACCTTGTCCATACGCGCAGTAGCTAGTTGTGCTTCTACGGCAATAACTTCTTGTGCAAGAACTTTCGCTTCTTCGGCTGTTTTTCCGAGGAATCCAAACATCCGCGCAACATGTTTCTCATAGGCGGTTTTAATTTTTTTAGAATCTTCGTCCTCTTTTAGGTAATAATCTCGTTCAATACCTAATGCTCCAGGATAGAGCTGTGCAACATTTTTGTTGCTGTCTTTAGCATCAGCAGAAACACCAAAACCAAAGAGTGCATAGCCTCCCAAACGAATGTTTTCCTCTAAGTAAGGCTGAAGATCAGCTTTAGATTGTATCGCTTCAATACGCTCAATATGTGGTATGAGGGGTTTTATACCCAATTCATTCCGGGCAAGGGTATCGTTGATTAATTGAAAAACAGTAACGGCTTTTCCTTCATCTGAACTACTGTCCAAGTTGGGATCATTGGCCGCTTTTTTTAGGATGGCCAATACATCAGCATCAGTGTTTTCGCGTAGTTCATTGAAACTTCCCCAACGGGTTTTGTCGTCGGGGATTTCTGTATTCTTCATCCATGTCCCGTTGACATAGTTGTAAAAGTCGTCTTGCGGACGAACTTCAGTGTCCATTAAACTAAGGTCAATTCCTCCGGCTTTCTTTGGTGTTTCACAGGCAACAAGGCTAAGAAAGAGACTGCCAAGGAGAAATGCTGATTGTGTTTTTTTGTTCATGATATTGAGAATTACGGTTTGTAATTTACAACTTCATCTATTTGAGATAAAATTTTTAGACAATTTTATTCTTCTCGCACTACAATAAAGGTGGCTTTAGAGCCAGTGGCTAGGTTCCACTGGTTAGCCATCATCAATTTCCCTTGTTCATCATAGACCCTGACCTCGGCCGTGTTTGGCCCAGAATCGCCTTGATTTAAGGCAACAAAATCAATTTTATTGAAGCCCAGACTAAGATCAACATCGAGCTTTTTATAGCTTTCAACCAACAAGATATTGGGAGAAAACACATTGTCATTTAAGCGAACCTGAATTCGATCTCCATCGGGTTGCGAGTGATCGCGAAAGACAATCCGTACCCGTCCGGCATTGCTTTTAAAATCGCCTAAATACTGATCGACTTTAAAATCGCCCGGGTTTTGTTCTGCCTCGGGCGATTGCAGGCGCTTGAGGTAATCCTCTCCGGGATCCAAAAATTCTTCTTTTAACCCCATTTGGATGTCTTGTTCAAAGCTTTTTGGTGCAGCGGTAGGGTTGGGGGTTTTGGATAAAAAGTCTTTTTTGAGAAAGTCGGGTAAGGGGTTTTTTTCGGGCAGTTTAAGCAAGGATTTTGACGCTGGATCTACCTCAAATTTTTTCTGAACGGGCTTGTTCTCGTTTTGCGCCAAAGCGACAAAAGAGGGCAACAAAGCAGTTAGTAAAAAGAACTTCCGTAGTTTCATTTGTCAAACCTATGAAATATATACGTTTTCCCTGAATTTTTAACAGGGATTTAATGTCTGGAGCAACTCAGTAAAATTGTTGTATTTTCGATTGTAAAAGAGCGCAAATATGCAACTCACATCACTCGACTGGGGAATCATTCTCCTCTTTTTCATTTTAACCTTAGGGGTTGGCCTATGGGTGGCTCGTTCAGCGGGTAAATCGACCACCGACTTTTTCTTATCGGGACGTAATATGCCTTGGTGGCTACTGGGTATTTCGATGGTGGCCACAACGTTTTCAGCCGATACACCTAATCTAGTGACCGATATTGTCCGTACAAATGGAATAGCCGGGAACTGGGTTTGGTGGGCCTTTTTATTGACGGGAATGTTGACTGTTTTTGTCTACGCCCGCTTGTGGCGAAAGTCAGGAGTGGTCACCGATTTGGAATTTTACGAACTGCGCTATAGCGGAAAAGAAGCCGCTTTTTTGCGCGGTTTCCGTGCCCTCTATTTAGGTGTTTTTTTCAATATCATGATCATGTCCAGTGTCTGTTTGGCCGCCATTAAAATTGGTGGGGTAATGCTTGGTTTCAGCCCAGTAGAAACCGTATTGGTCGCTTCCGTAATCACCGTAATTTACTCTTCCATGGGAGGCTTAAAAGGGGTGATCATTACCGACTTTTTTCAGTTTATATTGGCCATGGGAGCAACTTTTTGGGCGGCACATTACTTAATTGACCTTCCACAAATTGGGAGTTTAGAGAATTTATTGACCCATCCTAACGTCATTCCAAAGCTGAATTTTATTCCAGATTTAAGTCAACGGGAGTTGCTCATCACCCTGTTTGTTTTGCCCATTGCCGTGCAGTGGTGGAGTGTTTGGTATCCTGGTGCTGAACCGGGCGGCGGAGGCTATATCGCCCAGCGCATGCTTTCGGCCAAAGATGAAAAAAATGCCATTTGGGCGACGATGTTATTTAACTTTGCCCACTATGCCATTCGTCCTTGGCCATGGATTTTAATTGCTTTAGCCTCCTTAATCATCTTTCCAGATCTAGCTTCGATCCAAACGGCTTTTCCACAAATTGATCCAGGAATCATTCGCGATGACTTGGCTTATCCGGCCATGATGACTCTATTGCCCGCAGGAGCCATAGGTCTAGTTGTGGCTTCACTGATAGCAGCCTTTATGTCCACCATTTCATCGCATTTGAATTGGGGGTCTTCTTATGTAGTCTTTGACTTTTACCAACGTTTTATCAATCCTTCTGCTTCAGAGAAGCAGTTAGTTGCTGTTGGTCGCTGGTCTACCTTACTTCTTATGCTCTTCTCTGCTTTGTTTGCCTTGGTGTTGAGTAATGCACTACAGGCCTTTCAGATACTCTTGCAAATCGGCGCAGGAACCGGATTGCTCTTTATTCTCCGTTGGTTTTGGTACCGTATCAATGCCTATAGTGAGCTTACGGCCATGTTGGTTTCTTTTGTTTTGGCGATTTATTTTCAGGTTGTTCATGTTGCGCTTGGTTTTGATGCCATTCCCAACGACCTACAATTTTTATTGAGTGTTGGGATCACCACCTTTGCATGGGTAGGGGTGACCTTACTCACCAAACCTTCGGATATTGAAACCCTTAAAAACTTTGTTCGGATAACACAACCGGGGGGTAAAGGTTGGCAAACCATTACCGATCAAATGTCTTCTTCAGAATTGACGAACAATAAAGAGGGTTGGAATGTTCCCCGCGGAATTGTGTGCATGTTAGTGGGGGCTTTTGCCATTTATGGAGCGCTGTTTACCACTGGCTTTTTTCTTTATGGAGAAATCAGATCAGCCAGCTTGTTGGGAGTTGCTACTTTAGCGGCCTTTTATGCGCTGTGGAAATTATCGCGAAAATTGGTCGAGTAAAGTCTATTGATATACCCGAATATAATCTACCACAAATTCTTGCGGAAAAATACTATCGTCTACTTTTGGCCCACCAAAGTGCCCGCCAATGGCTAAATTAAGTAATAGATAAAAGGGTTGGTCAAAAGGCCATATTGCCGCTGTTCTTTCCTTTGGTGCAAAGGTGTACACCTTGATACCATCCACAAAAAAGGCGATGCGTTCTGCGTTCCACTCGGCAGCATAAACATGAAATCCTTCTTCAATATTGGGGATTCGGGTTGTTTTGCTATTCGCAAAGTCACCATTTTTATCTTTTGTGTGAAGGGTAGTGAAGATTTCTTCGGGGGAACGTCCAACATACTCCAAGACATCAATCTCTCCACTTAGGGGCCAACCTACTTCATCGATATTGCTGCCTAAGAGCCAAAAGGCCGGCCAAACACCTTCGCCCACGGCTAATTTTGCACGTACTTCATAGCGTCCATACTGGAACTGTTTTTTCCCTTTGGTCGAAATTCGCGTTGAGGTATAGCGATCCTTTTCTTTTCTTGCTTGGATATATAGCATCCCGTTTTCGAGCCGATGATTATTTCGGGTATAAATTTGTTTTTCTTTATTTCCCCAGCCACAGATGTAAGGACAGCCATCGCCTAGCTCAAAGGTCCAGTCATTTTCATTGAGTTTGTTTCCTTCAAATTCTTCTGCCCAGACCAAACGCCGTTCTTGGGCATTAAGCATGAGGAGACTAAACAGTAATCCTAAAAGTACAAGGGAGTGTTTCATACCTGTGGGCAAATTACTTCTCTGCACGTTTAATTTTTAACTGAGCAGAAATTTCTTTGGCTCTTTCTTCTGATATTTCATAATTGCGCATGATGTACATGGCGGTTAGGGTTCCTAGAATGGGTAAACCAGAAAAGAATAAGCGTAAGCCCGTAATCGCTGTTTCGGATTGAACTTCCAAGCTAGTGTCAAACCCGATGAGGGTGAAAATAGCTCCGCTCAGCCCCCCTGCGATCGCGAAACCAAACTTCACCATCCACCAATAGATGGCGCCAAAAATTCCTTCACGACGTTTGCCTGAGGTCAATTCATCCAAGTCAATTACGTCGGCGGTCATGGACATCATGATGGTGAATAATCCTCCAATTCCAAAAGAGAAAAAAGGAAGTGCAATTAAAAACAAATAGGGCTTTCCGGGTATAAATAAGAACCAAAGCAAGATGTATCCGAAAACGGAAATGGATTGAGAAATTATGAAGGCTTTCTTTTTCCCCATTAATTTAGACATGCGTGCAACGATGGGGATGACCAAAAAAGTAGTCGATAAGGCACCCATACTTCCAAAAAGTGTGGGCCATATTCCTGCAGCACCTGCATCACCGTTAAATAAATAATAGACAATGATAAAAAAGGTAAAAGCAGCTACGGTATTGAAGGCGTTAAAAATTAAAAAAGTAGCAAAACAAAGTTTTCTAAAAGGAGAAGATTTAAAGGCTTCGACAAAACTGTACCAAATCTCTAGTAAACTCCCTCCAACATTTTTTAGGTTAAGCGGCGAGTAATTTTCGTTTATCGTTGATTTGCTTTTTATAAAGATTGCCGGGACCATGGCAAAGAAGGCACAAATGATACCAACCCAGACAGCCAAATCTCTTACAGCAATATCAGCAGTAGCATACCATTCGGTGTCGTACATAATGACCCAAAACCAAGGAGCGATTACCCATGCCCATTGGCCAATCCATTGCGCCACAGCCATGATGCTTGTACGTTCATGAAAGTCATCACTCATTTCGTAACCCATGGCAACATAAGGCACACTGAAAATGGTTAAACCGAGGTAAAACACAAAGGACCAAAAAAGAAAATAGGCAAAGTTATAGTCAATAGGATTATCTCTAAAGAGTTGCCACATGATGATAAATGAAATCCCCATGATGACTGCACCAATGAAAACGTACTGTCTTCTTCTTCCCCATTTGGATTTTGTATTGTCGGAAATGAACCCCATGATTGGGTCAGTAATCGAATCAAAAATTCGTGGTGCCAAAGAAACTACCCCCCACATCCAGCCTGGAAATCCCAAGTCTTGGACAAGCACTACAATAAATATACTGATGGCAGCTGGGAACATTTGATTGGCCAGCATCCCTAAACCAAAAGCAATTTTTTGGCCCATGGGTATTTTAGAAGAAACGGATTGATTTGACATAGAATGCGTATTAGTTAATGACTACTGTTTGTATCGCTTGCGCTTCAATAGAAATGATTTTTTTATATTCTCCGAGTTCAAGCGTATAGCTTTTCTCGGTTTTTCCTTCGTTGAAAACGACAACAGAAATAGATGTATCAGGGTTTTCTGCGGCGGCAACCATGAGTGCTGGATCAGAATTTGTCACCTCGATTATTTTAGCTCCAGGGCGGATAAATTTACTGAAGTGCGCCATGACATAGTAAAGCGGTGTAAAATATACTTCGTCTTTTTCGGGGTCTACAATTACGGGAGCGATACACCAATTTTTCTTCCAATTGGGCCCACCTTGTTTATCGAGCACCATGTTCCAATCGACCCAACCGTCTACCCAATTGTTTAAGCAGCCAATGATATCTCGAGCATAACGGTTGACCGGAGCATATTTTGGATGCAAATATTTTTTTTCCTCTTCACGCCATGTATAGCCCCAGTCGGTGGCTTCTTTTTTCCAGTACCAGGCATCGTTTTTCCAGACAGGAATTTCGTCGTCTACACAAGCTTCGGTTTGGATTAAATATTTGTTGGGTGCCTTTTCATGAGCATATTGTAATGCTTTAGGAAAGAAATCGTAAGTACTTTCATACCAGTGAATTGCTGTTCCATCGAAGTATTTTGAACTAGCTTCGTCTTTGTACATTTCATCCACCCACTCGTTTAATCCCTCACGGTTTTGATCGTAGCCTAGAATGATAAGATCTCCTTTCCCATCTGCTTCTAGTTTTGGGCCTAGGTGATTTTGGACAAAATTGGTCATCTCCTCGGGGCTGTAGATCATACTTTCCCAGTTGTTGCCATTTCCGTGGGGTTCGTTTTCAACAGTAAATCCCCAAATGTCTATGCCTTCAGCTTTGTACGCGTCTACATATTTTGAAAAGAAGAGCGCCCAAGTATCGTAATATTTAGGCAGTAATTTACCGCCCACCCAACTATTGTTGTCTTTCATCCAAGGAGCCGCCGTCCAAGGAGAAGCAAACAAACGGAATCCATCTTCAGAAATAGCCATGGCCTCTTTGATCATAGGGATGAGATCGTCCTGGTCTTCTTTAACAGAGAAGTGTTCCAAATTGAGGTCGTTTTCCACGGGTGTATACGAATAGTTGCTGAGTGAAAAATCGCAGGAATTCATGTGGGTGCGTGCTAGGGAATAATTGGCACCCTCTTTGGCAAAATAGGCCCGAAGAATTTTTTCACGGTTCTCTCCTCCAAGTTGATTGAGCAAAGAGGCACTTGCCTCAGTAAATGCCCCACCAAAACCGCTAATGGTTTGTAAGTGTTTGTTTTGATTGATATAAAGGGAAGATGGTTGTGTAGAGGTTGAAAACGAACTAATTTCAGTGAGTTGATGCCCACTTTCAGAGGTTTCATATACAGTTATATTCCTTTTATCCTCTTGTGCAAACAAGCTAAATATCCCTAAAAGGGACAGTAAACTAAGGTTGACTTTTTTTAACATGTTATTGCTTATGATTCAATGAGTTATATTTTTCTTTAACAATAGAAAAGGCTTCTTTTTTGGTGCGGTCAATGTTGACTATCCCCCAGTATTCTTCGTTGGGTGCACCATCATAGGGAACCCCTGAACTGTTGGGCGCCCATCCGCCAACGTCTTGTTGGTCGGGCTTTCCAGCTTTCCACCATCCATCGGTAAAAGAGAAAAGGGTTAGACCACTGACAATGTCTTTAGGTGTAAAGATTTGATCTAAAATGCTCTTTGTAGCATCTGCTTGTGCCAATTGATTTTCTCCTGCATGGTAGCCGTCTTTTTCAATCTTCATATAACTATCTGCACCTGCTTCTGAGAAATAGAGGGGTTTAGTTGATCGACTTTCCCATTCGGGGATTAAGGTTCCGGGCTGGTCCCAGCGGTAAACATTTACTCCCCACACATCAATGGAAGGATTATTGGCAAGGACGTCTTCCGTAGGGATTTCTCCATGGGCTGAAGAAACGGGATGATTTGCATCCAAGGCATGGATCATCTTTGCGCTTTTTTCTAGGTCGGCATACCAATTATTGATGTCTCCATTGAACCACTCTGGATGGTAGTTGTATTCGTTTCCTAACTCCCATAACAATATAGCGGGATGTGTCTTGTATTTTTCTACGTATTCCAACAGACTTCCCGAGGCGATGTCAAAGACTCCTCCCTGATTATAGCCAAAACCTACAATAAGCTTGATCCCCGCTGCATTGATTTTGTCCAAAACAATTGAATCATCTATGGGTGCATAAACACGGATGGTATTGATCCCTGCTTCTACCATCAAGGCCAAATCCTGATCGATTGAAGCAAAACTTCGCTCGCTTGAACCTTTGGGAACCGGATGGTAACAAATTCCTTTGATCAAATAGGGGCTGTTGTTAACCATTATTTTTCGCCCTTCAATGCGCACAATCGTTGAAGCATCTTTTTCACAGGCGAACAAGATGAGGCTAAAGAGCAGTATGACGGTTGTGAGTTGTTTCATGGGGTATAATTTGGTTGATGGGTTTGATTCAATAGAGTTGATAGCTCACCGTTGAATGTTTTGCCAATTTCTGCTCCATTTTCTTCTCGACGAAGCCCCTTGAAAACACCTTGATCTACCAGTGGCCAAAGAGCAAATTTTGCCTTCCCGTCTACTGTAAACAAACCGAAATTATTTTCGGAGGCATCAAGCCCATTTGGATCTTTCCAAGGTTCATCAAAAGCAGAAAAATAAAAACAGGTAATCTTATTTTCTTTAGCCCAAGCATGCATCTTATTGTAATACAGCGCTTGTTTGTATTCGTCGGCGGCACGAGAACCGTTTTTATCAAACAAGTTTATTGCATTACTTGACCAACCAGTCTCGCCTATATGAATGGGTTTGTCAATGCCCAATGATTGCATATGGGTTTTCACTTGCGCATATTGCATTTTAGCATAGTTAGTTGCTTGCTCCATGGAAAAGTCAATGCGTTCCTCTTTTGTTGTTAAATTATTCCCAGGCGCTTCTTTCCAGAAGCTTGGATTGTGATGGGTGTCGTGGAAAGGATAAGTGTGGACGGAAATATAGTCTACCGCTGCCATTAGTTTTGTGAGGTCTTCCGTATGATAAGAAGCATCTCCACCTCCCCAAGAAGCAAAATTATCTGAGCTTGTGATCCATAGGTTTTTGGGTAATTGTCCCTCTTTTTTTAGTTGTTGTAAATGTTTCACCCATTTGAGAATTACAGCGGGTGCAACATGATAGGACCATGCCCAATGCACCATGGCTTCATTTCCGACAGCAATGATTTTAATGATTTCAGGATATTCATTGGTTAAAGCAATCGCCTTTTCAATCTCACTGCTGTTGTTGGCTAAACTCTCTTGGCTATGATCTGGTTTTTCGGTCCAGGCGTCTTTACAGTCGATCCATGTACCCAGCATGACATACATTTCGAAATTAGGATCTTCTTTTCTTAATTCTGCTATGGCTTTCACCACATTTGGACTATGCTCAAATTGAAGATTATATGTGCGTACAATACGCACTCCCATAGCATGAAGTATTTGAAGATCAGCTTTGATTTGGGTTATGGTGGGTTGAACTTCACGGGAGTTGGTTCGGTAGCCTCCATACGAAATGGCTGAATATTCAGGGCTTCCAAGTAATTCAGCAGCACTCAGGTCTTTTGATGAGCCTTCTTTTTTCGTTTCCTTACAGCTTAATACAACCAAGCTCAACACCAATATAAATATTGGTGTGAACCTCTTGGTGTACCCTAAAACTGTTAATCGTTTCATTTTAGCTAATCATGACTTCAATTTGTTCTACTTCATTTGTGCGATCAAAAAGCTGTGTGCTTATGTCGTTCGTTAAGCTGCTTCCATCAATGCTAGAGGCCTCTCCATTAGTATAGTTGATTTTGATTTCTGCCTTACTCCCAGTTTTGTATATCACAGGCACCTGACAATAGGTAAAGGCGAGACTGCCTTTATCCAATGCGATGCTTTTCTTTTCCCCTAAAACGGAGTAAAAGTGAAAGTCTTTTCCGCTGCTTAAAAACTCTTCTTTTTTAAGTAAAGAAGGATTAAAATGAATGGCCCCTTTGGAAATCGTTACGCCAAGTTCTCCAAATCGACTCAAAAGATCTTCTTTCACTTGTCCGGTCATGCCGGGCTGTTGTGCTCCTTTCCCACCGGGAGTATGCGAATAAGGATCACTTGGGAATGCCCCATAAGCTTCAGGGGTCTTGTGGGCTCCAATCCCAGCCACGATTTCATAATAGTGGTTGCTTAGGGCGGAAAAGGCGCTTGAGCCTTGTGCCGCTTTGGTCACCTCAAAAGCTGCAACAGCGAGCTTAGAAACCATGTGCCAATAAATAGATCCCAGACCTTCATAGCCAAAAAATGTTCCCGATCGCCCGGTAAAGGCTTTGTGATTGAACACTTCTTCAAAAATAGTGAGTAGTAGTTGTGTTTCCTTTTCGACAAGTTCAGCAAACGCATTTGGCAATTGTCCAATGGCTGCGGCAAGATCATCAGCATTCTTAAAGTTACCGTTGAAGTGGTAATCACCTTTAATGTCTTTTGAGAGGATCTGTTGGTTGTTTTTTTCAACCAATGCTTTAAGTAATTCAGAGCCCTCAACAGCATTCGTTGGGATGTTGTTTTTTGCTGCGAAAGTGCCTAAATCTTTGTTGGGATAAAGGATATAGCTTTGTTGATCTGCTCGGTACAATTTACTATCCCGCAATGCATCCAGTACTGCTAAGCTTTCGTCTCCAGATAAATATCCTGAACTTAAAACAGCGACCTGCCCTTCCAGCATTTCAGCTAAATAATCGACACTAACAGCGGTTTCACTGTCAATTGAAATCAGATTATAAGCATGGTATAAACCGTCTTCTCTCCTGTTTTTTTGAATGGAGTCATCCATAAAACGGAGGGTGGTATCTACAAAAGCAAGTAGTTCGTCTTTGTCAAGTGTTTTCTTTTCCCCAGAAAAACCATTCGAATAAATGCCTTCCCTGTAATAACTCGCCGCTTGTCCTAGCGCATCCATGAGGGTTTTTCGTGCCTCATCTGAAATGCTTACCTCGATCAATGAACTGTGTTGCTCAAAAGCTTTGTGCAAGGCCTCAAAAAAGCGATGCATTTCGGATGAAAGTGCAAATGAAGTCGTTGAGGTAGTCGCTAGTGTTGCTTTAAAGAAAGATAAAAATCGTCGTAAATAGTAAAGCGTCACCATGGAAACTCCGTTGCCCACCAAAGCATTGTTAGCGTCGTTCCATTCAGGACGTTGGGTATTCATCCAAATCCCGGCTTCAGGGACAAAGTTGGATAATTTGGCCAGGAGCACTGCCAGTATTTTTTCCACAAAATTCACCTTGTAAACGGCATCAGTTGCAGAAGCAAGCAAGGCACCATCTGCGCCTAATGTTTTCTTTCTTGTTTCAATTTTTTCTTCATTAGCGTAATCGTACGCAATGGTGTTTTTTGGATCCTTTAGGATTGCCTTGTACGGTTTTATACGATAGGGCACATTGGCATACACAAAGCATTCTTGCGTGAAAATGCCGGCCAATTTTCCCGGATAGTGTTTTTCGGTAAACTCAAGAAATTTGAGTAAATAGATCACCTGGTGATCCCCCCAATACCCAATATAGGCCCAAGGGTTATTGGGTTCAATGGTTTCCCAATCAAAACCGTCTTTGGTTACACGGTAAGGATTATACCCATCAAAGGTGGAGGCATTCAAGAACTTGTGCATCATACCCTGAATAAAAGCCGGGTAGGCATGCGCCAAGGCTTCCCAGTTTTGAAATATGTCACGCCAGTTCCCTTGATAATCTAAGATTTTTGAGCCGTCAATTTCGTCTTTCGTATTGATGGAAAACTTGTTCCAAGGTCGGCTTGGGTCCCCATGGCGACGACTAAATTTTAAGGGGAGGTACTCATAACACAATCGGCTAAAATCTACATTTTTATCGGTATCTGCCAATGCAATTAAATCGTTTAGCTTGAAACGCTCTTGTAAGGAAGACAAAACATCCAATTTTTGCTCAAAGACCTGTTTATTGGCTTTTTCGAAATAGGTTAAAAAATCGCCTTTCTCAATCGTGTAGTTATCATCAAATATCCCACCTCGCATGATGTTGAACATCGTGTTGGCAAAATGGCGTACATTCCCACGTTTATCTTCGGACAATTGTAGCCCATCTGCTGCACCTACTAGCTGAAGCAACTCTTGTGTGCCGGCTTCGATGTCCTGATCGATTAGGGCGTTTATATCAGCCGTTCTTAGGCTTTCCTCGAGTGCCACAAGATCAGTGATGCTTTTGTTCACTTCTGCAATGATGCGCCATTTTTCTGTAGAATTCCCATTTAGTTCAAAGCTTGAAGACACTAAATATGCCCCCCTTTCGGCTTTCATTTCAAGCTCTTCTTTGATGGTGGCTCCTTGCCTAAATTTATCCAATTGTTTGGACGATAATAGGTGTGTAGTATTTTTTAAACCACTAGACCAAACAAGGTTTGTCTTTAAGGCCTCACTGGGCTCTGCACGGTCTACGATGATTGCACTCAAAGAGTATATACCAATGCCCGATGCTGTATGTAATTCTGATTTTTTGTAGGCATCGACTAGGTTACTACTTGCTTTCTGCAAATCTTCACCAACTCCATAGGGCAGGATGTTTTGTAGCCCGTCGATTAGTTTAATCTGAGTGACCTCGGAGGAGGTATTGGTTAGTTGCGCATTACGTATGAACCCAAACTCATTACTTGAATTCCATTCGTAAGAAAAACAAAGTCCTAGGTCATTATTTATTTCTTCAAAAATGACTTTGTTTCCAAATTCATTTTTGTACAAGTTCCGTTCAATGGCATATAGTCCTGACTGTCGTTCAGCAAAGGGTTCCCACAAATAGGTTTTTCCTTCTTTGCTTGCTAGAACCAGTGTTTTGCTCCCTGTATTGTCAACGGACTCGGTTATTTTATCATCAGTATAATAGGGAAAAAGGGCATTGTTGCTGTTGGTTCTTCCGGCAGATAGACCGCCATTACTGGAAATAAACATCCAGTGATTCGAATTGCTCACAATGTTCATAAAGAACGGACGCATTCGGTCTACGTTCGATATTTTGTAGTAGGTTTCATTGTTGATGTTAACTTCAGTTAAGTCACTAGTTCCTACTGGAAAATTAACTTTTCCATTCCCTAAGTATATGTCTTTGTTCATTTTATATTATCTTCTTCAGAAGTAAACAGTTTGTTTTAGACACGTGTTTATCTAGCCTAAAGGATTAATCTTTTGGTTAAAAGAGGTAGTCTATTGGTTATTTGCAAGCTAATTATTGATAAACACGGATGTAATCAATAACCATTTCAGCAGAAACAAAATTTGAATCAATATTGTTTTGTACAAAGTCACCACCCATTGCAACATTAAAAAGCAAGAAAAAGTTTTGATGGAAAGGCATATCTGACGTAACAGTGAAGCTGTGGTGGATTGTGTCATCAACAGAAAAAACAATGGATTCTTCTGACCAGATAACTTCATATACATGAAATTCTGATGATTCATTTTGTATTTGTTTCACCCCAGACAAGTATGAGCTTATTCCGGGTTCCCCAGAGGGTATGTGAACAGTAGATGAAATTAATCCGGGTTGTCTGTCCCCGTGTTCCATAATATCAATTTCTCCACAATTTGGCCATCCGACGGCATCAATATTACTACCCAACATCCATAGTGCTGGCCATGTTCCTTGTCCTTGTGGTAGTTTTGCTCGAATTTGTACTTTTCCGTACTGAAATTCAAATAGGTTTTGAGTAGTCATTCGTGCGGAAGTGTATTCCTTACCACGATAAGACTCTTTTTTTGCGATAATCTTTAATGCCCCATTTTCTATGGTAGCATTTGAAGGTCGACTTGTATAATATTGTTGTTCATTGTTGAACCAACTTCCATTGTTTGGAGGAAGGGTCTCAAAGAGCCAATTTTCTTCACAAATAGAAGTATCATTAAACTCATCTGACCATATGAGTGTTGTATTGGTACCTGTAGGATTTGCATCGCTTACGGAACCACCTGCACAAGCATTTTGTGCTTGAAAAACAACCTCATTTGGAAAGTCATCAATGTTCAATTCCTCATCAGTACATCCAACGAGTATAATAGTGCAAATTAAATAGTATAATTTTTTCATAGTAAAAAGAAAACCTCCAAGACTTTGTCTTGGAGGTTTTAACTTAAATTTTAATTAGAACAACTTCCATAAGTTCCACTTTGGTTTGCATCACCTGGCGACCATTTTCTATTTGCATAAGAAAAGTAATCGGTATTTAAATTACTTCCGTCAATTAAAGAAGAACATAAACCATCTGCAGCAGCAGCAATTAGATAAGATGTTTCAGAAACACCATCTAGCCACCATACATATTCTACTGCAGCTGTAGGAGCTGGGGTGATAGTTAAGCTCCATGTACCGTCACCATTATCATTAGCTGGAACATTAGGATCCCAACCATATAATCCAGATTGGAATGTGACTGTTGTAGCCGTTGCTGGCACAGAAACAGTAAATTGAACAGATGCATTATTGCTGGGGCTAGCACAACTTCCATAAGTTCCACTTTGGTTTGCATCACCTGGTGACCATTTTCTATTTGCATAAGAAAAGTAATCGGTATTTAAATTACTTCCGTCAATTAAAGAAGAACATTCACCATTTGCAGCAGCAGCAATTAGATTAGCTGTTTCAGAAACACCATCTACCCACCATACATATTCTACTGCAGCTGTAGGAGCTGGGGAGATAGTATAGCTCCATGTACCGTCACCATTATCAGTAGCTGGAACATTAGGATCCCATCCATATAATCCAGACTGGAATGTAACTGATGTAGCCGTTACTGGCACAGAAACAGTAAATTGAACATCACTAGAAGCAAAAGTAGTATCTGTAAAGAAATAGATATTGTCTAAATAAATTACACCGGTTTGTTCTGCGGTTAAAACAAACTGAGCAAAGTTAGTATTTACTCCTGTAAGTTCTTTGCTAACAGAGTTCCACCCTGCATTAACCTCTATTTGAATCTCAAGCGCTTGCTCTGTATCATCAATTCCATATACACCATTAGCACCATAATCAACAACTTTTACAACAATAGATTGATTTGTAGCTGACCAAACATCTAGATGTAAACCATTGTGAATTGATACATCATTCACAGCTGCAACATCCCCTAGGGCATATCCATTTTCTGAAGTTATAGAAAGTTTTAACATATCATCTCCGTTAATGATGACTTCTTCAACGCTAGCATTTGCGCTATATTGAGAAGCCCAAGTAGTCATTTCTTGATTTGTATATGCATTACTGAAATATGAAATTACGTCTGCAGCACCAAGAGTAGGAGCTTCTGCACCTGCACTTGGACCTGCTGGACATCCGTCATTTTCGGAGGTACCTGAGGTGTTAGCACATTTATCGACTTCATCAATCACACCGTCACTATCAGTGTCTGGTTGAGCATCACCAAAGCTTCCACCTGTTGTAACGTTGTCAATGTAATATGTACCAGCATAATCTGCTTGTTCAAATGCAATAAACACAACTAGAGCTCGATATTGACTATGAGTAACTGTAGGTTCTTCATGATTAGGATAACTATTATTAGCAGTACCCATATCAAATTCGATAGTTTGCCATCCAGCTTCCGCTTGAGCAGTAACAACCTTGTCAATATCATAGCCATCATCAGTTATATTTCCCTCTAATTTGAGCATTATTTTTGGTGCTCTAGCAGTTTCTTGATAAAAATCAAGAGTGAGGGTTTTAACCCCACCAGTTAAATCAATATGATTCATATTGACTATTCTAGCGGTTGTGTATAATGCACCATCATTAACTATTTTACCAACAGCGGTTGAATTATCTCCAACTCCGCTTGTAACAACTTCAATGTAGCCCTCTAACTCTGAACCTGAAAAATAAGGGGGATTAATTGATTCAAAATCAATGAGTACAACATCAGGCACTACCGTAACGGTATGTTCTTTTCTGAGTTGAACTTCTTCAGCGCCATCTGCAGTTGCGATAACTTTAATAGTATAGGTCGCAGAGACATCTGGATAAGTGTATGTTACAATGGATCCAGTTGTTTCCTCAAAGGTTGCTGGTGCACCTATAGCGTCAAAATAAACCTTGAAGCTTGAAGCTCCAGTAGCTGTTGGTGTTACACCAACTTGTAAAGGATTTTCTTCATTGGTAGAAATAGTAAAATCTAATCCTGATATTGTTGGAACAGATACTTCTGGTTCTGGAGTTTCTTTACTACATGCTAGCACAAGTGCAAACAAAAATAAAGGCAACATAATTTTGAATTTTGAATTCATGTTTAAATAGTTTTAGTTAAAATTAATTTTAATATCCTGGGTTTTGTTCCCAGTTGCCATTGGCAAATTGAATTTCTTCCAGAGGGAGTGGAAAAAGTTCATTCTTGTTTAGGGTAAAGCCTTCAATTTCTTGAGCAGCCTTTCCAGTTCTCACTAAGTCAAAAAAGCGGTGGCCCTCACCCGCTAATTCAACTCTACGTTCATGGTTTATCGCCTCTTGTAGCGCATTTCCACTTGCGTTCACTGCATTTGAAGTATTTCCAAATGCTCTTTCTCTCACTATATTTAAGTATAATCTCGCTTTGGTTTCATCTGGAGATGTTTTCTTGCTATTTGCTTCAGCGGCCATTAGAAGGACATCAGCATAACGTATTGCACGATAATTATTTGGATTTGTTAAATTCTGATCGCCAATATTTGAATCACCTTTGCGTGCTATATATTTTCGATTGAAATAACCGGTGTGTTCATAGCCTGTTCCATAGGAAGCTCCAAAACGTGATGCCCATGCTTCGATATCCAAGATGGCAACATCTTTTCGTTTATCACCAGTTTCATATTCATCGACCAATTCTTGAGTAGGGACATTAAAACTAAATCCACTATCAAATGTAGGTCCTACATATTGACGTATTCCATTGAACCCAACGGCTATATTTCCTTCGCTGCATTGAAAGCAATCAAAACCTGCACCTTCAGCATCAGTATACTGTACTTCAAACACTGAACCTGTGCCGTTTTCACCTACATGCTCAAAAATTTCATCATAATTAGCGACCATTTCATACTGCCCACTTTCAATTACATTATCTAGCATTGCAGCGGCTTCGTCAAACATACCTTGGTAAAGGTAGGCTTTCCCCAATAGGGATTGTGCTGCTCCAAGGGTTGCTCGCCCAGCCTGCGATGCTGTTAATGGTAAGTTTTCAATTGCAGTTAATAAATCCTCTTCAATTAAAGCATAAACCTCTTCTTTTGAAGAACGAACAATTTTTTGCTCATCTCCAACAACAAATCTACCATTAGCTTTAATTGGTATTGGCCCAAACCATTTGACTAGCTCAAAATTATAATATGCCCGTAAAAAATAAGCCTCAGCAATTAGACTTTCTTTTCCACTAAACTCAGTTTTGTCTTTAAATTCGATTACATAAGCTGCGCGTTGAACTCCAGAAAACATCCAATTCCACAAGTCTTGTAAATTGTCATTGTTTGAGGTGTGGATCATGTCATCAATTTGCTGAAAGCCGGGAACGTCTGTTGCAGATTCTCCTCCACACAGGGTATTGTCTGAAGCAATCTCTCCCAACATAGCGTTAAGGTAGGTTGTTTGCAATAAATCATAGGCAGCAATAAGCGCTTGATTATAGTCATCTTCAACATTAAAATAATTTTCCGAATCGATGGAGTATTCTGGCGGAACATCCACATAACTGTCGCTACATGATGTTACAATTCCTACTGATAGAATAAGAATGAATGTTTTATTAATCCAATTTTTCATGTTTAAAATTTAAGGTTTAACGCGGCGGTTAATGTTGTTGGGATGGGGTAAAATCCATTGTCAATACCACTCCCAATGGGGGCTCCACTAGATGCAGCAGGATCATAACCTTTGTATTTGGTTAGAGTAACTAAGTTCTCTGCTGTTACAGATACACGAACTTTATCTAATTTTAGCGTATTGGTCAACGCTAGTGGGAGTGTATAGCCTAATTGTATGTTTTGTAAACGAAGGAAGGATCCGTCTTCCACAAAAAAATCGGAAAGTACATTATTTGCGGTTGATCGTGTTGTCACCCTTGGAACACTATCACTGGTTCCTTCTCCACGCCAGCGTTCGATGTAATAATTAAGTTTATTAGCACGGACTTGAAATCGCTCGAAATTACGAACAATATCATTTCCAACCGAAGCAAATGCATACATCGAGAAATCAAACTGTTTGTAGTTTAAATTAAGATTAAACCCAAATGTATAATCGGGTATAGGATCTCCCAAAGAAGCCCTGTCTTTATCGTTGATTACTCCATCGTTATTCAAATCTTTGAAGCGTAAATCTCCAGGCGATGCCTCTGCGCCTAGTGCTATTTGAGATGGATGCTGTTGTACCTCAGATCTGTTTTGAAAAATACCATCTGTTTGATAACCTAAAAAATAGCCGATTGGAAACCCTACTTCCATTCGAGAGGGAGCTAATTGTCCAATACCAAAACCGCCGCCTTCAACAAAACCCGAATTGTTGTCCACCTTGGTCACTTTGTTGTCTAATGTTGTCGCATTGAAAGATGCTGATAGCGTAAAATCCTGTCCAAGTTTCTCCTTGTAGGAGAGCATGAATTCAAAGCCTTTATTGACTACTTCCCCAGCATTGACCGTTGGACTACCGCTGCCAGGAGCACTCGTGCCCAGTATTCCTGATACGGGAATAAATTGGAGTAATAAATCGTTTGTTGTCTTTTTAAAATAATCAGCAGTAAGGTTAAATTTACTCTTGAAAAAGGTAAAGTCAACTCCAACATCAAGCTGTTCAGAGGCTTCCCATTTAATGGCAGAATTGGGTATAACTCCAATAGCTCTTCCTGTTGTTAGGGTCTCATCAAAAACATATACCCCTTCTCCGTTTAATTGAGATAAATACCGAAAATCACCAATTTTATCGTTTCCTAAAAACCCATAACTTGCCCGTATTTTAAGAAAATCAACAACATCACTATTTGCTAAAAAGTTTTCTTGTGAAAGCACATAACCCGCAGTAAAAGAAGGAAATATACCAACCCTATTTTGAGGGCCAAATTTGGTGGAGGCATCTCGACGAACTAGTGCAGAGACGTAAACTTTTTCTTGAAAGTCATATTGTATACGGCCAAAATAAGACAAGCGTCGCTGATCGTAAGTATATGAATTTGTAGCTTTTTCTTCGGGAATTCCATTGGCAAGACTGATGTCAGCATTATTCCAACTGTTATTAGGAATATCAAAACCTGTAGCAAATAAAGCATCTCCGTAATTCTTGTAGATTGTTGTACCCAAGGTCGTTTGAAAGTGATGTGTATCAAAGTCAAAAGAATAGTTGATAAAAGCGTCAAATGTAAAATCATTGTCGTTAATGCGGTTTTGATTTACAGTACTTCTAAGCACATCAAAAACTTTTCCACCATAATTAACGATGGGGTTGAAATTTTTTGACTTGCTATTTCCTGCATTAAATCCTAGACGTCCTGTAAACTTTAGATTTTCAAGAAGTTCAATTTCCAAACCAATAGTTCCATTGAGTTTGTTTAGAATATAGTCATTGTAAGTGTTGGCAAGTTGTGCCAAAGGATTAATGATTTCAATTCCTAAATTGGTTGGTGCTAGCGTGAATTCATTCGAATCGTCATACACAGTATATATTGGCGGGATGTTTACTGCATTGAATAATATTGACCCCAAGCCAAAATCATTAATTGACTTTCGGTTAATGTTTGTGTAAGTTATGTTCGTGTTTAATACAATTTTATCGGTTAAATCAAAGCTGACGTTAGAGCGGAGTGTGTTTCGTTCATAGCCCGATTTTTCACCTCCAACAATTCCTTCTTGGTCCAAGAAAGATCCGCTAATGGAGAAGCGTGTTGTCTCTGATCCACCGTTTAGGGTAAGGGCATGTCGCACAATAGGCGCAACTTCAAAAAGTTCGTCTTGCCAATTGGTTCCTTCATCAAGAGCGCTTGTGTTTGAAACTACAGGGAAACGGCCATCATTGGTGTAAGCTTCGTTTAATAAGATTCCATATTCTTTGGCATTGAGAAGAGGAAGCTTGCGTGAAGTTTGTTGATAACCTAACGAAGAGTCAATAGTATATTGAGTTGCTGTATTTTTTCTCCCTCTTTTAGTTGTGATCAAGATCACACCGTTTGCACCAATAGTTCCGTAAATAGCAGCTTGTGCATCTTTTAAAACAGTTATGCTCTCTATATCTGCAGGGTTTAGTGTGCTTAAATCTCCTTGATATCCATCAATTATGGCTACTGGTGAGGCATCGCCATTGGTAGAAATTCCTCGTATTCTGATATTAATTCCTGCTCCTGGAGCTCCAGATTGAGTGGATATATTTACCCCCGCTACAGTTCCTTGTAATGCCTGTTCTATTTTTATAGGTTTGATTTCGTCAATTTGTTTAGCATCAACAAAACTTACGGCTCCAGTGATGTCTCTTTTTCGCTGACTTCCGTAACCAGTAACAACAATCTCATCAAGTGCTTCGGCAGATTCTACTAGGTAAATTAAAGTAAGATCATTCTCATTCGCTTTTAGAAGCTGATTCTCATACCCCAGATAAGAAATCTCCAACAGTGCATCTTCATTTACATTGTTAAGAATAAAATTACCATCAAAATCAGTAGTTGTCCCGTTAGTGGTGCCCTGTACAATAATTGTCGCTCCAGGTATGGGGGTTTTGGTTTGACTGTCATATACAGCACCAGATAAATTTTGACCTTGAACAGTCAGCATACTTAGGCAGCTTAACAGCAGAATTTGCAATACTATTTTCATTTGATTTAATTAAAGCATTCAATATTAAGGATAATACGGCAAAAAACTCAAAAAACAAACTATACAAAAATTCATCACTTATTTTTCCCTTAAAATAATTTCGGCTAATTGTTAAATAAGGAATATTTAAATTAAATAACTAATAAACAATAAATTAAGTTTTATTAGATATAGTCTTTGTAAAGTTTTTTAAGAAAAAAACAACTCATTATATCGTCATAATATATGCTACAATTCCCTGTTTCCTGGTGAGCTCCATTTTCTTCCGTAGGCGGTATCTTTTTATCTCTACACTGTGTACAGAGATGTTTAACAGCGGCGCAATTTCCTTGGAAGAAAGATTTAAACGAAGATAAGCACATAATTTTAAGTCATTATTGGTCAAACTAGGATGCACTGTTTTTAGTTTTTTGAAGAAATCCTGATCTGCATTTTCAAAAGCTTTTTCAAAGTATTCCCAGTCATCGTTACTGCTCAGTTTTTTGTTAATGGTCTTGATTAATTTTGCCGCTTTAGGCTCATCTTCAATTCTTGTTAATTCTTTTTTTATGGTATTGAGAAACTCATTCCGTTTGAGTGTACTCAGGGTAGCCACAGCCAGTTCTCTATTTTTACTCTCAATATCCTTTTGTAATTGTTCATTTTTTAAACGAATCAATTTCTCTTGATTTTCTAACATACTCATTTCCAAGGCGAGCATGTTCTTTTTAATGAGTTTTTGTTGTTGTTTTTTCAGTATTCGTTGATAATAGCGATTGTACAAAAACAAACCAAGTAGTAAGGTAATTGTATAGAGTATACCCGACCAAACCGACAAATGCCATGGCGGTTTAATCTCAATTATGGGAGAGGAGATAACCGCAGATACAGATTCACCCTGTCGTGCTCTTACCTTTAGTTGGTATTTCCCAAAGGCTAGGTTGGCAAAGCTTGCATTCGCTTTCTCGGTCCACGCATTCCACATTTGATCATAACCCACCATTTGCGTTTGGTACTCTATTCGTTCATACTTTTGATAATCACAAGCCGTGAAGCTAAATGAAAGGCTGTTGAAGTCATAGGGTATTTTAGCGTCTGCTTTCAACGGCAGTTTTTCTTCTTTTTGCTGATTTTTTGACTTTATGTATTGAAAATCTACGCGTGGAATTTTATTTTTTATGTCACCAACATCTAATGTAAAATATCCGTTGCTCCCCCCAATAATATATGAAGAAGGGGAATTAGCGGCGATATGTTCAAACCCAGAAAGACTTTTCTTATTTTTTTGATCGAAAGAGATAGACGTGTTTTGAAGCGAGTTATTGAATATGTCTTTTGTAAAAAAATGAAGCTGATCTTTGGTGAAAAACCAAAATTTTCCTTGACCATCATTGATCATTTTACCGGTTATATAGCTTTCTTTTGGGAAATAGGCCGTGAGTTCAGCGTCAATTTCAAATTCACTTAGATCTCGATTAAAGCGATATATGCCCTTACTGTTGCGGTAATAGATTTCATTGTCAAATTCTTCAAGTGAAGAATTATATCCTTTTTCAACAGATGCTTCTAATATGGATTTAGTTGCAACGGTTAAGCTTTCATTTAGACTCAGTTGAAAGACCCCTTTGTATTCATGACTGATCAATACAGTCGAATTAGATGAAAAGGCAAAAAAACGAGAGGAGATGTCAAATCCTTTAATTTTATTTCGGTAGTGCCAGTCATTGCCTTTTTTTTCAAGCACATGTAGGCCATCGTAATTCCCTTGAATTATTAGGTTTTTTTTGGTAGGATGTTGTCTAAAAACCCAACTCCCATCTACAGCACTAATGCGTTGTGCACGCTTATCCTTAACCAAAAATGTTCCTTTATCATGCCCGCAAAAAAGCTGATCATCGAGGATTGTTAGGTTCCAGACTTGTCCTTCGGTATTTTGAATAAGTTCAAATGCTTGGGTTTTATTTGTTGTCTTTTTGAACAAGCCTTGATTGGTTCCTAGGTATAGTTCTCCGTTGTGTTGTGCAGATGTATAAACCGTTCCTAATTCCCCAAAGGTATCTTGGTATTCTTTAAAGGGAGAGGTCGAATTGATTACATTAATTCCGTTGTCCAAGCCCAACCAAATATTTTCTTCAACATCTTCCTGAAGTGACAGTACGGTGTTATTGCTAAGTCCATTGATTTGTTGGATAGTATTCTCAATAGCACCTACTTCATTGAGTAAGACCAACCCTTTGGCAATAGATCCAAGTGCAAAGCCACCATTTTTGCGTCCAATGGCCGTGTAAAGGGTAATGTCTTTGAGTAAGGTCTGCGCTGGAATTTCCCAAGGAGTTAGTTTTTCCTTGTCCATCCAAAAAAAGCCATTTTCTTTTGTCAACAGCAAGAAACGTTGATCGCGTTTAAAAAACTGAACGATGTCTTGAGAACGAGCAATTGGATGATCACTCAACAAAACGGGCTTCCCTTTTTCTACGTAAAATAAGCCTTTGTTCTGTTCCTGAAAATAAAGCTGATCCTCTACCTTAAATGACTTCAACAAGGTATTTTCTAGGGGAATATAATCTACTTTATTGGATTCTAAATCCACAAAAAGTAAGCGACTAAGCGACTGAAAAACAATTAATTTTTCAAAATCGATGATGTTCCAAAATTGTTCATCTTCTTCTACTTTAACATCAAGTTGATCGATGAGCGAAGTGTAGGTTAGACCACCTTTATCTGTTTTTGACCAATAGCCAAAATCCATGTAACTCCCACTATAAACTCGATCTCCAATCGCCTTTACAGAACGCATGATGGAATTATCGGGGGTTGGAAATTGATCCCATTGTGCCCCGTTGTAACGCAACAAACCTTTGTTATTGGCCAGGTAGATTATCTGTTCGTTGTCTTGGGTAATTCCCCAGTTCTGACTGCCTGCTGAGGTAATTTCAGCAGGAAAGGTTTGTATAGGTGAGGTTTCTTGGCTGTACAGATTAATGCAGCAAAGCAGCAAGAATGCCTTTGTTGAAATAAGTGCTTTAAATAATTGATTCACATGGTACTATTTTCAGCCTAAATGTAATTTAAGTTTTTAATAGTACAAAGAAGAATGACAGTTGTATGGTTTTTTAGCCCCTAAGAAGCTCTTTAATGACGTCTCTTGCTGTCATGAATTTTATCTTGTGTACGGCATCTTTGACTTGGTTGTCTGCAATGCGTTGTTCAATTAAAGCAAGTAATTCTTTGGTAGAGGTATTTTCTGTCATGGGTACAGTTTAAAATTGTAGTGGTACGTCGATTAATAAAACGCGTGAATTTTTCTCGATGTTAAAGGCAATATTTTCTGTATCCCAAACGCCCAAGGCATCTCTTTTGCTGAGTTTTTGCTCTCCTATGGTGACACTTCCGTCGATCACAAAAACATAAACGCCATTGCCTTTTGCGGGAAGGATGTAGGAAGTTTGTGTGGGTTGTGTAAAATCACCCAAATGCATCCAGGCATTTTGATATATCCAAGACCCATTGTCATCTTCTTTTGGTGAAAGTATCTGATAGAATTCATTTTCTTTCTTCAAATCTCGAATTGAGATTTGATCGTATCGCGGTGTAACGTCTTTTTGATTGGGAAAAATCCATAGTTGCAATAATTCAACCTGTTTGTCATCCCGCGGATTTCGTTCACTGTGGTGTATGCCCGTACCTGCACTAATGACTTGAATGTCACCTTCGCAGATTACCGCCCCGTGACCCATACTGTCTTGGTGTTGCAAATCGCCCACTAGCGGAATGGTGATGATTTCCATATTGTCGTGCGGGTGGGTCCCAAAACCCATAGAGGGGGCAATGTAGTCGTCGTTCAATACCCGAAGTGCCCCAAAATGAACACGCTCTGGATTGTGCCAATTGGCAAAACTAAACGAATGATTAGCTTTGAGCCAACCATGATCTTGGTGACCGCGGGTGTTTGCTGCATGAAAGACTGTTTTCATAGAATTGCGCTTAACTGTTGTATGCACAAATGTATGTCAATTTATTTGTGTTCAACATTCTTTTAATAAGATTTTCCTATGCTTTCTTTTGTTTCTTAAGTTCTTTTTGGAGTGCCTCGTTCTTTTGATCCACAATTTCCTTAAGTTTTCGCACATAGTTTTCGTCACGCTCTTTTTGGGCTACCTTGTTCTTGGCGTCTCGGCTCATACTGCGGTAATCTTTCAATACATTTCCCAACATGGCCATAATGATTACAGCTCCACCAAGGATAACCAATATTTCTTCAGCGTTAGATAAAATCATTTTTTTCGTGCTAAATATAAAAGTAGAATAAAAAGCGCTAAACAAAAAAGCCCTCCATACAGAAAAGGGTGATCAATAAAACTCAATTGCGAATGTAAATAGTATACTTCAAAAAAGCATAAGAGGGCTAAAAGCAATAAAAGGTACTTGAGGTATTTCATTTTTTGAAGGTAGTATTTTTTGCAACTAAATTCCTGTTTGTGATTTGCGAATCTTTCTGTACTTTTAAAAATAAAAAAATGCTCACACTATTATTCTCTTTTTTATTTGCACTGCAAACGCCAACGGTAGAAGGCACCTGGGTCAATATTGACGATGAAACCGGCGTTAAAAAATCTGAAATTATTTTATATGTTGAAGATGGGAAACTTTATGGTCGAATAGAGCGCTTGCTGTTGCCCGAAGATCATGGAAAACTCTGCACCAATTGTACTGGAAAAGACAAAGATCAGCCCATTGAAGGACTAATCATTGTAAAGGGGCTAAGTAAAGATGGAGCAGAGTGGACCGACGGCGACATCTTAGATCCAGCCAATGGAAAATCATATGATTGTACCATAAAGTTAGACCATGCAAACACCCTTAATGTACGTGGCTTTTTAGGATTTTCTTTCTTGGGTAGAACCCAAATTTGGCAAAGAAAAAGTTAGATTACATGCTTATCTGACTCATGCCTTGCATGAAATCATCGGCAAATCCATCTCGTTTTTTGTCCATGCCAATGTACTGCATAAAGGTGGTTTCTTGTGCATGTCCAGTCATGTTCATTAAAATTGGGGTTGGTATTTTCCCATAAAAATTGGTCGCAAAAGAGCGACGTAAATCATGTGAGGCAATTACCGCATATTTGGGGTAGATGCCTGTTTCTTTACGTTTGATTTTTCCATTATAGCGGTGGGCTTTGACCATCTCATTGATTCCGGCCAGTTTTAAAATTTCCTTAATTTTTTTGTTGAACGCGCAAGGATACATTTTCTTAGGAAAATTTACTGTTAGCAATTCAATGGCTTTTGGATGCAATACCCCAACAGTGACTTTTTTTGAGGTTTTTTGTTGCAACACATCCACATACAATCCCCCGTTTTTCGACGCCCGAACTTGTTCGGGTTGAAGGGTGAGTAAGTCGGATACCCGTTGCCCAATCCAGAATCCAATGATGAGCCATTTTTTTGCATTTTCTAGCGGAAGGGGAACAATGGTCTCTTCTACCTTCTTCATTTCTTTAAACGACAGCGTGTGAATGATCTTGTCTTGTGCAGGAAGACTAAAACGATGGATAAAGGCTACATAAGGATGGGTAGAATGATTGTTTTTTTGGGCGTCTAGCCCAATGGTCTTGAGCATGCTGAGCATTCGTCCAGCATGGTTTATGGCGTAGCCACAATCGTTTAACAACCACATTTTAAAAGCGGTCACCCTTTGTTTGTCCAGGTCATTAAAGGAGTAGCCTTCTTTTTGGTGGAGTTCAAAGCGATTCCAAGCATTGTAGAGACCGGTATAGTTTTTTATGGAGTTGGGGCGCAGACCAAGCATTCCATTGTTGCGGGTGCGATAGGGCGCCGTATCGATGAATTCTTTTATGTATTGCCGAACCGCCGGTGAGTCTACAGATGAAGCTAATGTTTGCATAGATATAGATTTTGGGTTGCCGCAAGATGAACTCTTTTTTTTGTGACAACCAATTTTTAAGGTGATTATTTTTTTACACCAAGCCCAATTGGGCAAAATAAGCCAGTTTTGGGACCTTTTTTGTTCTCTATATATATGACATATAAAAACCCCCCCAAGCCTTGTAGTAAGACTTGGGGGGTTAAAATGTAATTCTCAGTTTTTAAAGAGAAATTATTGCTTAATTGTTGCTAATTCTGCAGTGACGTCAATTTGCTTAATACCATCATTGGTAGTGTTGTTGACATCATTCCCAGCAACAGTTACGTAGTCACCATCATCGAAAGCACCATCATTATCGCTGTCTAGGGCATCAATTTCGATATTATATGTTGGAGAAGCTACATGAGAATAATGAGCCTCTAACCAAAGGCGTAAACCATAAACGGAAGCCTGAGAAATTGAAGATGGTACGGCTGCTACTGCTGGAGTGGTAATAGTACCAGTTATAGCAGCTTTAGCTGCAGTATACGTCCCTTGTAACTTGTTATTTGTTATCGTTGCGACCACTGTAGCTACGGTTTCAATTAAAGGACTAGTTGCGGGAGCAGTTATCGCAGTTAACAGAGCATTACCTTCAATTTGAATTATTCCTACATCGCTTACCGAAGATAGGTTAACACTAGCAAGTTTAGCGTTGTTGGTAAAGTGTAGTTGTGCAGCACCAGATCCGTTGATGTGATCATGGCCAAGTCCAACAGAAGTTAGTACCGCAGCGTTATCAACTTGTAAAATCCGCATTGAACCTGCAGTGGTTAATGAAGTCAATGCTCCAGCACTTGCCACAATGGTAGAATCTATCATACCATTTATTGAAGCTGTTTTAATTTTAGCTCCTGTAATAGTAACAACACTTGTAACGTTCAAAGCAGTAGGGCTTGAGTTCACCTTACCAGTTATGTTAAACGTTTCCAGAGTACCCGCATATCCAGTTGTATCAAAGTTAGTCGTGTTCCCTTGTTCATTTATTGTAAGCGAAGTTGCAGCTGGTGCACTTAAATTCGTATTAGAACCAGATAAAAACTCAACTGTTTTGGCAAGAGTAGCCGTAACATTACTACTAATGGTAAATTTAGGAGCAACAAAACTTTCTGCTGTTGGAAAACTTAATGTACCTGAAGCATTACCTGTTAATGCTGGGAATGTTACTGTATCTGCTGTGATTACAGATTTTCCAGTAAACATTGTAAGTTTTGGGAAATTTGCTTCCTCTGCAGATATTGTGGTTGCAGAAGCAGTGGTCAAGTTTGCAGCATTAAAGATGGTGGTGTCTCCATTAGCAGTAACCATTAATGTACCCGTAACGGTTTTTGCTGCGAATTCAATACTACCTGCCTTCGGTGCTTCGATCAATACATTGTTAGCAATAGTTCCTTTATAACCTAAGTTTACCACTCCTTCAGCCAAGGTTAGAGAAGCAGTATTTACCTGCGCAGTTCCAATATTTGCTGCCGTAGCTTTTGGCAATACAATTACACCACCAGCAGCACCACTAGACCGAACGTTACCAGTAATGGTAGCACCAGTTAGGTTTATACCTGTAACGCTAGGGTCAATGGTTACACTTCCGTTAATGCTTGTGACTTGGGAGTAATCCGCTACACCACCATGACCAATTGTTTAAGTCTCCACTAATGGTGGCTAATTTTGGATCGTTTGCATCATTTCCTGAAACAGTGTAGTTTCCATCAACGAAACTCAAGTTTGGAAATTCAATGGCCACAGAAGGCGATGCAGCGCTAGATGCTGTTACATATTGTAAAACCGTAGCTAACTTGGAGGTAACTGCATTTACACGTGCAATTTCTGCAGTTGTAAAATTGTCCGAAGTAATCATCACATTTACAAAACCATTCACGATTACATTAGGATCAGTTGTTAAAGTTCCAATCAACGATTCTGCCAAAAGTAATTGAGCGCTGTTGGTGATGTTGATTGATTGATTAACAACAGCATTTGACTGAAGCAATTCGCGTACATCTGCTTGAACTTGTCCAAGTGTATTAGAAATGGTTGCTAAGTCTGCTGCGGTAACTACACCTGCTAACTGTTGCGTCAAAGAAGCAATAGCAGTTTGCGCATCGGCAAGGCCAGAGGCAAGGTCAGCTAATTCGGTGCTGTAATCGGTTGGTTCAGGGAGATTGTCGATTGAATCCTGAAGAGCATCTGTGGCAGAGTTCGTTGCGGAAATGGAATCACCAAGACCATCGACAGTTGTTCCCAAACCATCAACAGTTGTTCCAATTGTTCCTACAGAACTTTGGATTGCATCTAGCACACCCATTAAACCATTAACAGTTGTTTCAAGATCTTCTACTTGACTTGTAATGGCAGTCAAGCAAACGAAACCAGGAGTTATCACCAATTAAAGGCTGATTGTTAACAAGTAGCGAGGTTTCCTTTCTTTTGTCTAAGATAAAAGCCTATATTTGATCTCAATACCGTTAGTACTTTATTGAAAGTCTTAAAAATCTTTAACCCTCATTTCGATGAGGGTTTTTTTATTCCCCGTATTCATTGAGAAAAAATCTTTTAGAAAAGGGTGTTTTTTTTTGTAAAACAGTTTGAAGTTTGGTTTAAATACTTATATTTGCAAACAAATGTTAATCTAAATTTTACAAAGCATTATTAATTTTAATTTAATTTTATCAAAAATGAAAAAAGGTTTATTAAGTCTTTTGGCGGTTGCACTAACGGTTGTTAGCTGTCAAAACTATGACGATCAGTTTCAGTCACTAACTGATCAAATCACAACGTTGTCTGGCACAGTAGCTGGGTTGACTGCCATTTCAGATCAAGTAACTGCGTTAAAACAACTAGTCGATGGTTTAGCAACAGCTGAAAGTCTTGCTAATTTGGCTGGTGTGGTTAATACCGTTTCTACTGGTGTTGATGCAAATGCTGATGCAATTGCTGATAATGCAACCAATGCAACGAACAATGCTGCTGCTGCTGCTGCTGCCACTGCGTCTGCTACTGCCGCCGCTACTGCTGCTGGTACTGCCGCTACTGCTGCTGGTGATGCTGTTGCAGATGTTGCAGCTCAAGTAGTATCTGTTCAAGCTTCTCTTACTGCTATTCTTGCTGATTTGGAAAATGTGGCTACTGCTGCTGACCTTTCAACCATTAGCGCAACACTCGCTATTGTTCAAGCAGACGTAAAAGAAATTTTAGCCGGAAGTGCTGTGATCAATCAAGATGTTGTTATTACCAACTCTGCTACGTTAGAATATGCGGAAACTCTCATTGGTACAGAAAGCGACGACCCTAACGTAATCATTAATGGAAAAGTTAAAATTGATACAACGTCTTTCACTTCAACAATTACTGCAGATCAATTGGCTTCAGTAAATGCAATTGCCGCGAAAATTGGTACTATTTTAGGTGATGGGGCAGGAAGTGGTTTGGAGGTTATATCGAATAGTATACTCACATTTACTAATCTTACTTTCATAGATGCTAATTATGATATTTCAACAACACGTCCAGAGGATTCATCTTTGAGAACAATTTCTGGAAACTTAATTACAGACTACGATGGTTCTCATGACTGGACAAACATCACTTCTGTAAATGATATTACAATTACTAATCATGCTAGTGTTACGATACTTGATCTTGAAGGAGTAACTGTTAATGGTGCGATACAGGGTGGTAATTTAACTCTAGCTAACGCTTCTTCTATTAACCTAGGTACTGCTAAATTATCTTCACTAATAGCGAACAAAGCTACAGATATTGATTCTTCTTTAGATGAATTTGCAACTGCATTATCAATTAACGCTCCACTTGCTGATACAATTGACTTTGCTGCTGAATCAATAGGAGGTCTATTAACCCTAACAACTAACACAGATACTATAGTACATTTTGATTCGTTAGATACGGTTACTGGAATTTTGTCAACTGAGGCTGGTGCTCAATTTCACATTCCTGCTTTAGTTTCTACCGCTGGTGGCGCACTTAATGTTGTTGCGGATGTTGTTAACGCCTCTGGGTTGGTAACTGTTACTGCTGCTAACGCAGCTGATTTTAATGGGTCTGCAAGTGTTATGTTAGGTAGTCTTAAGGATGTAAGAGGAACTTTAACACTGGATGGTATGGCTGTTATTAACTTGCCTAATGCTGATGTTGATACTGCTGGAGAGGTTGTTTCCGGTGTTGCAACTGATGTCACTGTTAAGTCTGTTGATGCCCTAACTAATGTACCTACCCCTACTACACATCTTACTTTAACAGGACATGATGCTGATATAATTATACCAGCTACTAACGATTATGTGACTGTTTCCATTACTGCTCTAGCTAACACCGCTATTGCAGTTACAGATAGTGGAGCTCGTGCTACTGCTGCAGCATACAAAAATCTAGTTCTAACAGATGTTACTACCGCTACTTTCGGTGGTGATGCTATTACCAACTTCGATTCAACTAACCTTTTGTATATAAATATCCAAGGAGGTGCGTCTAATCTAGCTACAGCTACCACTGATGGAGATCTTATTAGATTTATCTCTGCTGGAGCTGAACTAGCTGAATGGAATAATACTGCTAATGTAAAAGACGATCCAGCTATACTTTCTGGAGAAGAAGCTGTAACTGTAAATATTACTTCAAGTAAATTAAAAACTGTTGATTTATCAACAATGGAAAAAGTTAGAGTGGTTAATTTAGATTCAACTAATACTTTGTTAACTGCTGTACTTGCTCCACTATCAACTAATCTATTAACTGCAGGTGCTAATCCTAACTATAATATTTTTCTTTCAACTACTGTTACATATACAAATGCTGCTCTCAGAGTTGCTGATGGTGTAAATCCAGTTGTTGATTATAAGGAGGCTCACTTACACGCCCCAGGTGTTTCAACTTGGCCAGCATACATTGCTGCAGTTTCTGCTGTTAACTCTCCAGTAACTGTTTCTATAGACTTTGCTGATGTTTATCAAGGAACTGGTACTGTAGCTGATATTGGTGCAGCATTTGCTGCCGATGGACCGAATAATAACGTTACTGTTACTGATGGTCGTTTGAGTGATACAAATGATGATAATAATACTCCTCATACTTTAGTCATTTCAACTGCCGCAGAATTAGCCATTATTTCTGCTACTGCTGCTGCTAATTAGATCAAGTTTTATATCTTTTAAAACCCTCGCATTGCGAGGGTTTTTTTTTACATTTGTTTTAAATAATAATTATGAGCACCCTACAACTCTCTTCTGATGACTTACCCAAATATTTTTTATTACTTCTTTATATCATTACCGGCACCTTATCCAATTTTGGTGCTATCGATATTTTAGCCCCTCAGTGGATTTATCTAGGAAGCATAAACCTCTTATCGGCCTTTTACTTTCTTTTCTTCTCGAAGAACAAATTGGATACCGCCTTTTATCCCCTGTTTAAAACAAGCTTTATTTACATCTATCTCTTTTATGTTGTATGGAATGCCTTTAGCTATTTTTATGCCATCAACCCCGTTGAGACAGCCATTAATCTTCCCCGACTATTTAATATTTTCTCGGCCATATTTTTCTGCTATTTTCTTATTTATAACCTACCCAATAAGTTTTTCTTCATCAGTCGTTTGTTTCTCTTCTTCTTAGTGGCTGAACTACTTGCGTTTTATAATGATTTTTTTGGTGTTTACGGAACTGCAAATTATTCTACGATGGTTTTGAAAGGTTTTGCAGGAAATAAAAATATTACTGCGGCATCCATTGCTTTTAAAGTTCCTTTTTTGCTTTATCTTCTGTCAACATTAAAGCATCGTTTTTCTCGAGTGCTTGTTTTTGGTCTTCTCTTTGGAAGTATTTTAGCGATATCTCTTATTGATGCCCGAGCTGCTATTCTTAGCTCCATCATTGTTTTTGTACTCTTCCTTTGTTTTCAATTATATGCTATAGTTTCTAAACAACTCCCTGTCCAAAAAGGACTTTTAGCTTTAATTACGATTATTGCCCCTTACCTTCTAGCCTTTGTAATTAACGGATTAATTGCTACATCAACGTCTGGTAAGACCTTGACTAATTCTATAGGACAAATTGCTTTTACAGAAGAATCGTCTAACGGTCGTTTTCAATATTGGGGAGATGCCTTTGATTATGTCAAAGACAATCCCATTTTTGCCAGCGGGTTAGGCAATTGGAAAATTGCTTCTATATCTTATGGTAAAGAACACATTAGTGGTTACACAGTGCCTTATCATGCACACAACGATTTTATTCATGTGTTTACTGAGTCAGGAATACTTGGAGGTTTTGCCTATTTGGCGTTATTTGCGGTTTTAACCTTCTATCTATTTATTTTATTGTACAATAAGTTTAAAAACAAAGGAGTATTGGAATTGCAGTATTTCTTTCTCTTGCTTCCACTAATTGTCTATGGAATAGATGCAGGCCTAAACTTTCCGGTTGCTCGTCCCTTAATGCAATCTTCCTTGGCCATATTTGCGGGTTTAATCCTCTCGCTTTATTTAGATGTAAAACATAAAGAAGAGGCAGTTCGTCCAATCAAGAAAACCCTTCATTCCGTCGTTTTAGGTTTATTTATTTTAGCCCTTATACCTAGTTTAGCTGTACATGTTATTTCCTTTAAGTCTTTACAAAAGCAGGGTCAGTTATTGTATGAATTCAATAATGCCAAGTTTAATCTTACCCGGGCCCAATTGGATGAGATATCCCATGATTTTCCCAACCTAACAGAAACGGCGATGCCCATCAAAGCCATGAAGGCTCGCTACTATTATCTACAAGGCAATAAAGAAGAAGCTTTTCAAATGATTGACGAAGGGATTAAAGACAATCCCCAAATTTATTTTGGCGAGAACCTCAAAGCGCAATACTTGCTACAAGAAAACAAGCTTGACAGCGCCTATGTGTACGCTAAACGTGCTTTCGAAGGTCTGCCCAACAACATGCCCCATTATGATATCTACATGCGCACCATGGTGCTTAAAAAGGATTATCAGGGCATTGATGCTGCCTTTAATAGAGTTCAACCCATTGCAGGCGACACCAAAACAGTTTGGTTGATTTATATTCGCTCCTTAGCTCAAACCCGTTCGTTAGGAGATTCATTTGCCATGGACCAGGCAGCAAAAGCCTACGCCTTGTTCCCTGAAGACGAAACAATTTTCCTTTTGTACCGAATTTTGACCTATGGTCAGCCGCGCATTGTAGAAGCAGAACAAATTTTTAAAAACGCAAACGAAGCCTACACAGCACGTGATTTTAATAAAGCTGCTCAACTATTTAAGCAAGCCTTTGATTTGGATCCTCTGCAACCAAGTTATTGTCTAAACACTGGCTTGGCATTTTATGAAGGAAAACAATTTGACAACGCAATCGAATATTTTGACCTGGCAATAGCCCTAAAGAAGAGTGATATTGTTGAGCGTGCGCTACGTTATAAAGGGCTCTCATTGTATCAAGCTGGAAGAGGCCCCGAGGCCTGCGCAGTGTTTATTAAGCTCAGAAATGCCTATCCAAAACGCATGTACCAGCAAGAATTTCAAAAATATTGTTTGGGTAAAAAAGAAAATTAAGTAAAAAAAGTACTTGCTGTTTAAAATTTTATAAGTACTTTTGGTACTAGATAAAATTAAATAATAGTGCTTAATCAACTGATTACCTCGAAAACCCGTTTACGCCTGCTGATAAAATTTTTTATCAGTCAGGCGAATCGAGGTTATCTAAATGGATTAGCGACAGAGTTTAACGAGTCCACCAACGCGATTCGCAAAGAACTCAATCACCTGTCAGAGGCAGGTTATCTCGAAAAATTTAAAGACAATAATAAAGTATCCTATAAGGCCAATGTATCGCATCCGTTGTTTGATGTGTTGCAAAAGGTCGTTTTTAAACACCTTGGCTTAGAAGAAATTGTAGAGCGCGTTTTGGAACGCATGGGACCAGTTCAAAAGATATTGTTAGTAGGCGATTATGCTCAGGGACTAGATTCTGGAACCGTGGATGTTGTGCTAATTGGCAACCAACTCAACACTGAATACATTGAAGCCTTAGAAGAAAAAGTAGAAGGTTTGATTGATC
>Ga0209138_1000415_pt1 | contig 42416 bp, 38 predicted proteins | sample SaaInl3SG_22_DNA_FD_184645 | JGI IMG/M metagenome (GOLD analysis project Ga0209138, IMG submission 184645) | Marine microbial communities from expanding oxygen minimum zones in the Saanich Inlet - ESP_153SG_22_DNA (SPAdes) (version 2) | ecosystem: Environmental > Aquatic > Marine > Intertidal...
TCAAACCGGGGCAAAATTTTTCGATATAATACCTCATGGAAATACGCTGTTTAACAATCTTTCAGCGCATTTTCTACACAAATTCTTGCCTTTTTCTGAGCCGTTGCCAAGCTTTGTTTATTCATTCGTGCGGCTAGTCTGTCGCGGTAACTTGCCGCACTTTCATGTCCGGTCGCCGCGGCGATATTGAACCACATATGGGCGCGCTCAAAATCCTGCAACATCTCTTGTCCGGTTACATATACAATCCCCAAATTCACTTGGGACTGCAAATGACCTTGCATGGCAGCAGCTTCATACCATTTTGCCGCTGCTTTCAAATCCATTGGCGTGCCAACACCTGCCTGTAGCATCATTCCCATATTATAAGCAGCCTCAGCATTACCCTTTTTTGCTGCTCGCATATAATAGCTAAAGGAACGTTCAAAATCTGCTTTGATCCCATCACCCTGATTCAGCGCCTCAGCCAGCTTCATTTCTGCTTCAATCAGCCCTTGCTCAGCACTTAGCTGATAATAGCGAACAGCCTCTTCGCGGTCTTTTGGCATACCAACGCCATTATCAAAATTACGGGCAGTCTCTAGCTGCGATTGCGCATCGCCATTATCAGCAGCCTGTTTAAAGAAGAAAGCGGCACGGCTCAGATCACTTTCGATACCCTCACCATCGCGCAAAAACAGTGCAGCTTGAACAAAGGCAGCTGCAAATCCCTGTTCAGCAGCCGCCACCATAAATGGCGCGATAACAGCACTATCACTCCCTTTTACAATTTCTCTGCTAGCATAATCATATTGCGCCTCAGCTAGCCCATTTTCTGCTGCCGCTATCAGATAGTTTTCACCGCGCACGATATCTGCTGTAACCCCATCACCTTTCAGATAAATCTGGCTCAAGGCATATTGGGCATCCTGCTCATTATTATCCGCAGCCTTTATAATCCATGACAAAGCTGTATCGGTCTTTATATCATTATCCGCCTGTGCCAGCAGATTTATGCCAAGAGGGAAAAAGCTCTGTGCAAAATCCTGCATTGCAGAGGCTTGCAGCCAATAAAGGGCGCTATCTAGCGAGCGTTCCAACCCTTTGCCTTCTTCATAAAGGCCAGCTATCGCAAATTGCGCGCCTGCATGGCCCTGTTCTGCTGCACGAAGCAAGTCTTTCGCAGCAGCTGGAAAATTTGCCCCTGTGCCGCGGCCATTTAACAACATATCGCCACGCTGATATAACGCTTCTGGATGGTCTTGTTTAGCCGCTGCACTATAAAAACCAAAGGCACGCTGCGGGTCATAGATGGCGGTATCACGATTGCCATAGACAGCACCTAGCAGTAATTGTGCATCAAGATACCCTGCCCTTGCCGCCTCTTCATATAGCGCTAGGCTGCGCCTCGGTGCATGCATTACTAGGCTTTTATCGCTCAATAATACGGCCATCTCAAACATGGCCTCTGCAATGCCAGCCTCAATTGCATCTGCAAGATAGGCAGAGGCCTGACGGGCGGCATCATCACTTACCCCTTTTTGCAAAATAAACTGTGCATACAACAAAGCAGCTTCAGGGTTATTTTTATCTGCTGCTAATTTCAGATAGTCCGGATAGGCACTATTGGTCTTAGCAGGGTTGTTTTCAGACGCGGCGTTTATATCGCTTCGCATCAGCTGAACAAGACGCCAAGCGGCATCTTCAAAATCCGCCAACGCAGCCGCTTCAAACCAGAAAGCAGCTTGCTGCCGGTTTGCTTTAACGCCCTTACCAGTTAAATAGGCATCTCCCACAGCATAAGCTGCACTGGCATCGCCCTGCTCAGCAGCAGCTAGATACCATGTAAAGCTTGCTTCTGGATCGATGGCAACACGGCGTTCCCCTTTATATAATTCAGCCAAGCGAAGCTGGGCTTGCAAAATACCCGCTTCTGCTGCCTGCTTATAATAGACAGCTGCCAAATTAGCATCTGCTGATACATTTTCGCCCTCATCTAGCAGGCGTGCATATTGAAACTGTGCATCCACAATGCCTGCATCAGCAGCCTTGCGAATAAAATCTGGCGCCTCGGCGATATCGCTTTCCTGCCCCCGCATAAATAATAATCTGCCAAGACGGAGATTTGCGTCTGGGCGGGCACTAGCATCAGCTTGGCGATAAAATTGGATAGCCTTATCTAAATCGATAAAGCCTATCTCGCCGCTTTCATATAACAGCCCTAAATAATAATGCGCCTCGCCATCTTTTTCAGCAGCAGCACGGCGGAGAAGGTCTGCGGCGCGCTGGATATCTTTATCTACCCCTTCTGCCAAATAGTAAGCTTTGCCAAGCTCTGCTAATGCAGCGATTGACCCGCCTCTGGCAGCTTCGTTAAAATACCGCACGGCCAAGCTTGCGTTCTTTTCTAGATGCTCGCCTGCCATTAGGCGCAAACCCATCATATATTGCCCCTCTGGCACACCAGCTTCGGCTGCCATTTCATAATATCGCAACGCACCAACAGGGTCTTTGCCAACTGCTTTGCCCATATCTAGCCAGCGTGCGACCACCATTTGCGCTTGGGTCCTGCCAGCTTCGGCTGCCAATGTGTAATACCGCAACGCATCTTTTTCATCGAACACATCTATATTTTCAGGGTCAGCGAGATAATGTGCCAAGGTGAGTTGGGCGGCAGGAATTCTAGCCTCTGCGGCAATGCGAAACCAGTTGGCAATATCTTTCTGGCTAGCACCAAATTTTGGCTCATCACGCAAACGAAGACCGAGCCGATAAGCAGCGTGGGGGTCACCTAGATTTGCAGCAGCTTCATACCATTTTCGCGCTTCTGCGGTATTTTGTTGAACCCCTTCACCAATTTCCAGCATCATAGCGATATTGTAATGGGCATCTTTGTGACCTTTGGCAGCTGCCTTTTGATAATAGCGCACCGCTTCAGCATAATCTTGGGGGACACCAAAGCCCTGATGATACAGGGTACCTAGCCCAAATTGTCCGTTCGCATCATCTTGGGCAGATGCTTTACTAAATAGGCTTTTGGCCATGATGTAATCTTGTTCAACGCCGCGCCCTTCAACATAAAGGCCAGCAAGTAAAGCTTGTGCAGGCGCATCGCCCTTATTGCTTGCTTGTTTTAAATAATTTGCGGCAATGCGCGCATCTTCTTCGACGCCAAGGCCGTTTAGATGTATCAGGCTCAGCATATAAAGGGCGTTGATATGACCCTGTTCTGCAGCAGCCTCAAACCAATAACGCGCCGCCTGATAATCTGCATCTAGCCCAATGCCGCTGTAATAAATCAGCGCTATCCGGCTCTGGGCGCTTACATCACCGCTTTCTGCTTTCTTTAACAGCTGCTCAAATTTTTCTGGAATCAGAGGGTTGTTTGCATCACTGCCGGTGTTGGTTTGTGCAAAAGCAGGTGCGTTTACAAAGATAGTCAAACCGGCAAACCCCATCACCCCGGTAAATAACAGGCCAGAGAACACCAAAGAGAGGTATGATTTATTAAATTTTTTCATATAATTAAGGCGCCGCATCCATACTACCACATCACGGGTCTGCACAATCACAAGTAAGAACAGGGACATTAAATGCAAAATCCCTGCCAGACCACAGCCCACCTTGATATTCTGTAATTGCCTGCGGGGAGTCAAACACCTTGCTGAGGAATTTTACCCATATCTGTAGACTTGATCTGCGCGGCTCTAGCCTGTCTTATAAATGCAGGAGTGTTTTTTAAAAAAAGGGGCATTTGCCATGACAAAGAAGCTAGCAACGTCTGTTGCAGAAATGGTAGTGCAAGCTAAATTACGCATAAAAGAAGTAACCGCACGTGAAGCTCTTGGCTTCTATCAAGATGAAAATGTGGTCATTGTCGATATCAGAGATGTGCGTGAGCGGCAAAAGCTAGGCTTTATTCCGGGTAGTTTTCATGCACCGCGCGGTATGCTGGAGTTCTGGGTAGACCCGCAGAGCCCATATTTCAAAGAGATTTTTGGCCAAGACAAACGCTTTGTACTGCATTGCGCTTCTGGCTGGCGCTCAGCACTAAGTGCTGAAACCTTATTGGATATGGGATTTGAAGTGGAACATATTGCAGATGGGTTTTCAGGCTGGCTAGCAGCAGAAGCACCTGTAGAAATGCCTGCCCCGCGCCCACCAAAAGACCAAACAAAAAAAACAGATGACCAAGACGGATAAACAGATGGCTGAGGATAAAGACGCGCCTATCGCTTATTTACAGCGCACAAGAGAGTATTATCTAGGGCTTGGGTACGACAATCCCTATGAATGGGCGTGTTTTGATAACGTACCTTTCACAAAGTTATCCAAACCAGTTTCTAGGGCACGCATAGCTATTATTGTGACAGCTGCCCCGTTTCAACCTGATAAGGGCGATCAGGGACCTGGTGCGCCCTATAATGGAGCCGCTAAATTCTTTTCTGTCTATCAGCTACCTATCCAGCCAGAGCCAGACCTGCGTATATCCCATATTGCTATCGACCGCGCCCACACTAGCGCTAAAGATAGCAGAACTTATCTGCCTCTTGCCGCGATGCAGCGCGCGCATAAAAATGGTGAAATTGGCGAGGTTGCTAGCAACCTTTATGGCTTTCCGACCAACCGCTCCCAACGCACAAATATCGAAATTGACGCCCCAGAGTTGGTTAAGCGCCTGCAACATGATGAGATAGATGCCATTATCGCTGTCCCGAACTGTCCTATTTGTCATCAATCTGTTTCGATTGCAGCCCGAGCCGCAGAGGAAGCTGGCATTCCAACTGTTATAATGGGGTGCGCACGCGACATTGTGGAACATGTGGGCGTTTCGCGCTTTTATTTCTCGGATTTTCCACTTGGGAATAGCTGCGGGCGCCCAGATGATACGCCTTCGCAGGATGAGACGTTAGCAGGCGCGCTAAACCTGCTAGCTAAGGCGGAAAAACCGCGCACTACATGGCAATCACCTTTGCGCTGGCAGGGGCCGGCAAACTGGAAGGAAGATTATTCCAATATCAACAAGCTATCACAAGATGAGATTGCCAGACGCCGTGCAGATTTCGATAAAGCTAAAATTGCCGCTAAAAATTCTAGCGATAAAAGCTCTGGCTAGCTAACCCCCCATTCCTTTAGCACATCATCATTATGCGCACCTAATTCTGGTGGCGGGCTTGCATAGCGTGCTGGTGTTTTGGATAGTTTTGGCGGATATGCAACCCCTTTAAACGCGGTGCCATCTTCGCGATTTAAATGCACTTCCATCTGCCTATGCTGTAAATGCGGATCACCAAATATGGCTGGAATATCATTAATAGGCCCGCAAGGGACATTGACCCCCTCGAGTAAGGTGATAACAGCCTGCCTTTCGTAGCTGATAAGTAAATCTGCCAGTATCTGGTCTGTTAGCTCGCGGTTCTCACAACGCGCTTCATTGGTTTTAAAGCGTTCGTCTTCTGCCATTTCTGGTTTGCCAAGCGCACCGCAAAGCCGCGCAAACTGACCATCATTGCCGCAATTGACAATCACATGCCCATCAGCAACTGCAAAAACACGGTAGGGTACGATACTTGGATGATTATTGCCCATACGCTGGGGGGTTATCCCGCAATTTAGCCAGTTCGAAGATTGGTTCGCCAGCATGGCCACCTGACAATCCAAAAGCGCACAATCTATGTGCTGACCCTCACCAGTCTGGGTGCGATAATATAAAGCAGCTAAAATGGCACTGACCGAATTCAAACCTGTAAACAGATCGCAAATTGCTACCCCAACCTTTACTGGCTCTGCACCGGGCGTACCATCGGGCTGGCCAGTTATGCTCATCAAACCGCCCATCCCTTGTATTAGGAAATCATAACCTGGCCGGTTTGCATAAGGCCCAGAATGGCCAAAGCCGGTGATAGAGCAATAAATAAGGCGCGGATTAATCTTCTTTAAACTCGCGTAATCAAGCCCATATTTTGCCAGACCGCCCGGCTTGAAATTTTCCACTAGAATATCCGCAGCCTTAGCTAATTCACGTGCTGTCTGTGCGCCCTCTTCGGTTGTAAAATCAAGACTGACAGAACGTTTGCCACGATTACAACAGGCAAAATATGCAGCTTCACTGCGCGTTCCATCTTCTGTTTCGATAAAAGGAGGCCCCCAACCGCGCGTATCATCACCGCCATTTGGGTTTTCGATTTTGACCACATCTGCCCCTAAATCTGCCAGCATTTGGGTTGCCGAAGGCCCAGCTAGAATACGGCTTAAATCAAGAACTTTAACACCTGCTAATGCAGTGGGGTCTGATGGAGGACTAGCCATATGAAATTCCTTTATTCCTGTAACGGAGCTTTATTTCAGATTATGTCGATGATTTTTTTTAACCCTAGCAGATTTTTGGTAAATGCAAAGACTTGCTAAAGAGCAGCAATGCCGCCTAGGCTTTACAGAGAATTGGTAATAAGGGGGGGTATCCATGGATTTTTCTTTATCTGGCGAACAACAGGCGCTGATTGACACCACACAAAAATTTGCACATGCAGAATTGCCAGAGCTGGCAAAGGAAATTGAAAAAACCAATACCCCGCCGCCACGGTCCCTGTTAAAGCGCTATGCTGAACTGGGTCTGATGGGGGTTAATTTGCCAGCCAAATATGGGGGCGGCGAGATGAGCCATCTAGATGCCGTTTTGGTGCTAGAAGAGCTTGCAAAAATTTCCTGTGCTGTTGCCTTCCCTGTCTTTGAAAGCAGCTTTGGCCCTGCTCTGGCAATTGCCCATTTTGCCCCCGAAGAAATGCGCGCACGCATCCTGCCGCAGGTTTGTAGCGGTGATATGATTGTGGCTGTTTCCATGTCTGAGCCGCAAGCAGGCACGGCCCTGACAGATCTGAAAACAAACGGCGTTATCAAAGGAGATAAAGTCATTATTAATGGCACAAAGCGCTGGTGTTCAGGTGCTGGACATGCTGATGCCTATGTCGTTTATTGCCGCCTATCAGACGCGCCAGGTGCAAAGGGTATCGGTGCGGTACTTATAGAAAAAGATGTCAGCGGTTTTAGCTTTGGTGCAGCAGAGCATCATATGGGCTTCCGCGGCATCCCAAGTGCGGATATGTTCTTTGATGACGTGGAAATCCCTATATCTAATATCGTTGTTCCTGCGGGCGGGTTTAAACAATTAATGGAAGCCTTCGATCTAGAGCGTTGCGGGAATACGACTATGAGCCTTGCTTGTGCACAATCAGCGTTTGATACCGCCCTAGAATATGTTCAAGAGCGTGAACAATTTGGCAAGCCACTTGTTGATTTTCAAGCTGTACAACTTAGCCTTGCAGAAATGAAAATGAAGCTAGATGGCGCCCGTCTGCTTCTCTATCGTGCGGTGGTTAGCGCACAAAAGGGTCTGCCTAGTATTGCAGATAGCTCTATTGCGAAATGCTATGCAAACGAGATTACACGGGAAGTAACTGGCGCAGCTTTGCAATTAATGGGCGGCTATGGCTATTCTGCTGCCTATCCAATGGAACAGAAAATGCGCGACGCATGGGGGTGGGGCATTGCTGGCGGGGCTATAGATGTTCAAAAGACGAATATTGCCTCAGCTCTTGTTGGACGCCGATTTAACCAACGCGCGCGTTAATCTATGCTAACATATTATCATAGCATAACATCCTAGCATATTATCCTAGCATAACATCCTAGCCCTGAGACGATAGAATGAAGAGATATGAATGATGAGCGATGAGACCCCCAAAACCGCAGGTTGGCGCCCCTATCCACGCTATCCAGACCCTAGTGTTATCAGCCTTGACCCCAGCTTTGATAGCCTAACAATTTTTTCTGCTGCGGTAGAACGGCTTTATACAGGTTGCCGCTGGGCAGAGGGGCCTGTTTATTTTGGTGATGGCCGCTATCTGCTCTGGAGCGATATTCCCAATCAGCAGATTTTAAAATGGGAAGAGGAGACAGGGGTTGTATCTGTCTATCGCAAGCCCTCGAATTTTGCCAATGGTAATACGCGCGACCGTCAAGGCAGGCTGGTAAGTTGCGAACATGGCAGGCGCCTGACCCGCACGGAATATGACGGCAATATAACCATACTTGCTGATACCTATCAAAACCGACCTTTAAACTCACCAAATGATGTGGTTGTAAAATCAGATGGCTCTATCTGGTTTACGGACCCGCCCTTTGGCATTTTAGGAAATTATGAGGGTATTCAGCAAAATAGTGAGAATAATCCTGCTGTATATCGCCTAGACCCAGATAGTGGCGAGTTGCGCGTCATAGCAGATGATATAGACGGGCCTAATGGCCTGTGCTTTTCCCCAGATGAGGGCATTTTATATGTGGTGGCCAGCCGGTCTACACCAAACCGCACTATCCTTGCTTATGATATGTCTGATGATGGGAGCGATATAAATAAAGCCAGCCGCCGCGTGCATATTGATGCCGGAAAGGGCGGCACTCCAGACGGTATGCGGTGCGATATTCAGGGTAATTTATGGTGCGGCTGGGGCATGGGCAGTGAAGCGCTAGATGGGGTTATGGTGTTCAACCCGCAAGGCAAAGCTATTGGCCGAATTGCCCTGCCAGAACGTTGTGCAAATGTATGTTTTGGCGGGGTGCAGCAAAATCGGCTGTTTATGGCTGCCAGCCAATCTATCTATGCACTTTATGTGAATACAAAAGGTGTTAAAGGCGGTTAGAATATAAAAACTTTTTTCACCTTTGCCGCCTCGTTTTAAAAAAATGGGCGCTACCAAGAAGGATAATCCTATGCTTGCCCTGACCCGCCGAAGCGTCCTATCCCTGCTCTGGAGTATAGGCGCTCTGATTAGTCTATCTGCGCCCAGTTTTGCAGCAGAACTGGAAATTGAAATTCTTAGCCCAGGCGATGGTATTGCTGTTGAAAAGGGCATGTATGCAAAGGTCCATTATCAAGGACGCCTGAGTGATGGAAAAATATTCGATGATTCGCGCTCACGCGGCACACCTTTTACCTTTGTCCTTGGTGCTGGGGAGGTCATTGAGGGCTGGGATATCGGCATTGAGGGGATGGAGGTTGGTGAGCGCCGGCAATTGATTGTCCCGCCGGAATTAGGCTATGGGCTGCGCGGGGCAGGAAATATCATTCCGCCAAATGCAACGCTAACTTTTGATATTCACCTGATCGCGATTAGATGGCCGCGAAAGCTAACCGAAATAGACGCAAATATGCTTACCAAAGCCATTGCAACAGACCAGGTCCTGATCGATATCCGTAGTGCAGATGCTAGAGCCAGATCAGGGGTTATTGAAGGGGCTGAAATGATCACTGGCTTTGACAGTTCTGGTCAGCTTCATCCCGATTTTCAGCGCAAATTTGCTGACCTGATAAAATCGCTAAACACCCCCTTTACCCTGTATGATGAGGATGGTGAGGCAGCTTCTTATCTAGGCAATGCGCTGGTACAGCAGCTAGGCTTTGAGAATGTATCTTATTTAAAAGACGGGGTATATGGCTGGAAGGAAGCTGGTATGCCTTTGGCTAGCTACAAACCCTAAAGCAGAGCGAGGCTAATGCAGCTCTCATTAGCTGGCTAGCTAGACTAGTGAACCTGCATTACTTTTCGCCAGCCTTCGCCATCCCATTGATAGCCAAGCTCTTCTTTAACCGTTTTAAAGAATTCTTGTTTATCGCCAGTGATATACATCAAAGAAAGGCCCAGCACCTGCCAGATTTCCAGAATTTCTTTTTGTTCTTTGGCATTCATGATGCATCGAGCCTCGGCAGGTTAACAGATGGGGTAGTCGATCCAAATTCCGTGCCAATTATCGGTATGGGGAAAAAGATTTTGAAGAATCTTTTTCCCGGCTCTAATCGCGCCAATATAATCCCCAAATCAAGCAGCTATTTCAGCAATAATTTAAGCTTGTGACAGGGGTTATTCTGGCAGTAATGGCAACCTGCCCTCTGCCTTAAGCGCGGCAAATCCATTAAAGGTATCCACCACCCCTTCACGCAAAGAAATAGAAGGATATTCCGGCACAAATGCACGAAGCGCGCTTTCATCTAAATCAGCTGGAAACGGAAATTCAGGCCCAGAACAAGACACATCTGCATCATGTGCTAGCTCTTTTACAATAGCTAGCCCATCTTCTAATCTCTCACACCTGCCATTCAAGTCAAAGACAGGCGCACCTTCTGGCTCAAAACTGGCCGCAGCAATAAAGGCAGCTGCCGCTTCACCAGCATAAAGCCAGCTATAATTCCCTGTATAAGGGATTTCATAGCGGCTTCCAGCAACCGCTGCATGGATAGCAGTAGTGTTTTTGGAACTCATCCCCTGATCGCGTGCAACGCCATAAACCACATTTGGCCGCAGACCAATAGATGGTACCTGCCAATCCGACCAATAAACAAAGGCACTATGTTCATTGGCAAGCTTATACGCGCCATACAGCGTTTCTTTATAAGGTCCGCCAGGTGGAAGCGCGAGAGAGGCAATAGAAGAAGCATAGGCGTTTCGCTTAATACCTAATTCGCGCGCTACTTGCAGGATATTAATCGTTCCCTCAACATTGACCCGCGCACCAAGTGCTGGATTGGCAGCGCAAAACGGCACCTGCAATCCAGCCAGATGAATAATGGCGCTAGCATTATGGGTTTCTGCCAACTTGTGCAGAGCGGTAAAATCAGTGATATCACAGGCTCTCCAGTTCAAACTGGCTGCCCCATCCTCCCCCAAAAGAAGGGCGGCACGTCTCCGGTCTTCGGATAAATCAAGCGCTAGAACAGAAACACCAGAGCGTTGCAGGATAGCGACAACCCACGCACCAATGCATCCTCCTGCTCCAGTTACCATTACGGTGCCATCAAATCTGCTGTTATCAATCAGAAACTTATCTAAAAGATTATTTTCCATATGCCCGTCCATATCTTATCTCTTCTATTAGGGTTTAACTGTCCAAATTGATGATAAGCCGATATAGTCATAAGAGCAATGTATCCGCACACAGATTATTAAGGCAGGTCGCATGCAAGTATCATCTTTATTTGACGGCGCAGAATTAAAAAAGCGGCAAGCTAATTTCACCTCCCTCTCCCCTTTATCTATGCTAAAGCGAACCGAGCGTGTTTATGGCAACAGGCTAGCGCAAATACATGGAAAGATTAGGCGCAACTGGTCAGAGGTTGGTATGCGTTGCCGCCAGCTTGCCTCCGCACTGCAAGGCCGCGGCATTGGCAAGGGAGATGTGGTTGCCCTGCTCGCCCCAAACATTCCAGAAGCCTTTGAATGTGCCTTTGCCGTTCCCATGCTAGGGGCTGTGCTAAATGCGAATAACACCCGTCTGGATGCTGAAACGCTGGGCTATATCCTAAGCCATGGCGAGGCTAAAATCTTTCTGGTGGATACAGAGTTTCGGGATGTTGCAGAGAAGGCAGTTGCCCTATCTGGGCTAGATATCCCGATCATTGATATTTGCGATAAAGAAGGCCCATATGCAGATGCCAAAACAACCGTAAGCTATGATGATTTGCTAGCAGAGGGTCATGCAGAATTTGCCTATAGCTTGCCAGAGGATGAATGGGATGCGCTGGCACTAAATTATACTTCAGGCACAACAGGTAAGCCGAAAGGGGTTGTTTACTCGCATCGCGGCGCCTACACCAATGCGGTAAATAACGTGGTTACTTGGACCATGCCACATCATCCAGTTTATTTGTGGACATTACCGTTATTTCATTGTAATGGCTGGTGTTTTCCGTGGACAATTACGATGCTAGGCGGCACTCATGTCTTTTTGCGCAGCCCGCGTGCTGATGCTATTTTTAACGCATTTGCTGACCATAAAGTTACCCATCTTTGCGGCGCGCCCATAATTATGTCGATGATAGCCAGCGCGCCTAAAACAGAACGGCGCGAATACTCGCAAGCAATTCAGATGATGACAGCTGCTGCCCCGCCGCCAGCTTCTGTCATTGCTGAAATTGAAGCATTAGGTATTAGCATTACCCATGTTTATGGCTTAACAGAGGTATATGGGCCCGCAGTAGTTTGTGCCTGGCAGCCAGAATGGAATGCGCTGCCAGCCGAAGAGCAAGCAAGGCTTAAAGCGCGGCAAGGGGTTGCGTATGAGATGCAAGAAGATGTGCTCGTTCTCAACCCCGCCACTTGCCAGCCAGTGCCATTGGATGGCCAGACGCAAGGGGAGATCGCCTTTCGTGGCAATATTGTAATGAAAGGTTATTTCAAACAAGAAGAGGCTACTAACGATGCTTTTCGTGATGGCTGGTTCTGGTCTGGCGATATTGCTGTGATGCATCCTGATGGCTATATCGAAATCCGGGACAGAGCTAAAGATATCATTATTTCAGGCGGCGAGAATATCAGTTCCATCGAAGTGGAAAAAGCGCTTTACACACATCAGAGCGTAGCATTAGCAGCTGTGGTCGCAATGCCAGATGATAAATGGGGCGAAGTGCCTTGTGCCTTTATTGAACTTGTTGAGGGCGCAAGCGTTACAGAGAACACGTTAATTGAGCATTGCCGTGCGCGTCTTGCTGGATTTATGCGGCCGAAGAAAATCATCTTCACCGAATTGCCAAAAACTACTACTGGAAAAATCCTAAAAACAGAGCTACGAGACAGAGCTAAAAATATTTAGCGCTAGTCTAAAACAAGCCCAGAATTATAGAAGTATATACAGGTATTACCCCAGAGTTACCCCAGAATTACCCCAGAATTATCCCAAAATCATCCCAGTACGGAAAAGCTAGATTCGGTGTTAATTTCGCGCTTTCGGGAATAAAATCCAACATCTATTTTGCGGTTAATATAAGGCAAATAGAAGGCTAAGGGTGTGGCATCATGATCTGTTCCACCCTCACAATAGTCGATCAATTCAGCCATCATTTTGCCAGCAATGGGCGCATTTTTATACTGGTTACCGCTGGCACCGCAAGCCATGTAATAGCCCCAGCGCAAAATGTAGTAGAAATATTTTTGATTGCCGCAGACCAATAAAACGCGGTTTAATCACATCTATGAATAGTGCAAAACGCCTGTTATCGCAAAAAACACCAAAAGTGATATCGGCTATCATCTTTATGGTGACTGCCGGTGTATTGGTAACCTTTATGCAAACGGGTGTGAAGCTGTTAAGCGATGAGTTGCATCCTTTTGTGATTGTCTTTTTTCGTGCTTTTCTGGTGTTGTTTATTTTAGCACCCGTAATTTTATATAAAGGAACAAGCACGCTAGCGACCTCATCATACGGGCTACAAATTACCCGCGGGCTGTTTGGGGGCTCAGGCATGGTCTGTGTATTTTATGGCCTAAGCCTTGTGCCACTAGCCGAAGCCACAACCTTACTTTTTACCGTGCCGATATTTGCCACACTTCTATCAATAACCTTTTTAAAGGAGGCCGTAGGTATTAGGCGCTGGACGGCTATCTTATTCGGTTTTGTCGGCACGATTGTGGTAATGCGTCCAGATATTGCGATTTCAATAGGCCATATGATGCTGTTATATGCCGCCTTTGCATGGTCTGTTTGTGTGCTTATTGCCAAGAAACTAACCCAAAGTGATAGCGTTCTATCCATAACCTTTTGGCAGGCGGTGGGCAGTGCACCTATCGGCTTTATTTTATGTCTATATGTCTGGCAATGGCCAGATTTGCAGCAATTGCTATATCTATTCTGTATTGCAGGATTTGGAACAGCTGGCCATTTGCTGATGTATGCCGCCCTACAGCGTGGCGCGGTATCATTTATCCTGCCGCTCGATTATTTGCGTATTATTTGGTCAACAGCCATTGGCATTTTTATCTTTGCGGACGTACCCGGCCTTAATTTATATATTGGCGGCGCGCTTATCATTAGTGCGACCAGCTTTATCACCTTTCGTGAAATTAGGCTGAAACGCCAGCAAAAACCAGTCCTGCCACCACCAGCAACACCTTAAAATCCTGAAACTTGCGATACCTTAAGATATTTTGGAGAAAATTATCCTGCTAGGCTTGCAGGGTAAAATCGGTATAGATGAACCCTTCCCGCTCCACGGTCTCGCCTTTTTGCAACTGCAATGGCTCAGCAAAACCGGGCGCATAAGATACAACGGTATGAAATTCCCCGTTCTCTCCGCACGGGTCAACCGCCTCTGGCAGGGCATCCAGAAAGCTTTGTGTATATTGGTTGCCGCATAAATTTTTGGGCATTTTGTCAGGATTCATGGTCACAATATGCGCAATCAGATTCGCCGATAGCATCTCTTGTGCCAATTGGGTGGTATCTTTTCCCCACAAAGGAAAATGCGGAGTTAAACCAGAATTTTGCATCCGCTCTTCACGATAAGCGCGCACATCTTCTAGAAACAAATCGCCAAAAATCCAGTCATAGATATTCTGGCTTTTCAGCTTTTCAACACATGCGCCAATGCGTGCATCATAATCATCATTACTACAAGGATAAGGTAAATCAACCTCAATCAATGGCAGCCCCAGCGCCTTTGCTTGTGCCTTAGCGACTTGCCTTTGCGTGCCGTGAATAGCCACCCTATCAAAGGTTTCATTGAAGGTGGAGACCAGTGCGACCACCTCAATATCTGTTTGCTGGCGCGCAGCCTGTAAAGCAAAAGCACTATCCTTGCCAGATGACCAAGACATAACAGCTGGTTTAGCGTTCATGATAAGATTTCCTTTATTGCATCTAGCCCATCTGTTAGCGCCGCAGGCCCCGGTTGTAGAATAAGCGCTGACTTAATTTCGGCAATTTGCTGGTTTTTGACTGCTGGAATATCCTGCCATCCGGGACGAGCGGCTATTTTCTCTGGCCGCACTTTTTTCCCGCACCAAGAGGCAAGGATAATATCAGGGGCAGCTTGTATCACCTGCTCGGAGGTAACAAACCTATCTTTTGCAGATTTCTGGTGGGCAAGATGGGGAAATATATCGCGCCCGCCGGCAACTTCCACCAATTCTGATACCCATTTAATGCCTGTAATCATCGGCTCGTCCCATTCCTCAAAATAAACAGATGGCGGGGATTTCTTCTGCGATTTCTCCTGCGATTTCTTCTGCGATTTCTTCTGCGATTTCTGGGCTATTTCGGCGAGCCTTGCTTCATAACCTGCCGCCAGTTTTTCGGCTTTATCGGCGGCACCAACCAAAGCGCCCAGATGCCGGATCATCGCTAAAATACCAGCAATGTCTCGCTGGTTATAGGCCATCACCGTCACCCCCAAAGTGATAAGCTCTGCAACTATTGGGGCTTGTAAATCAGAAAAGGTCAGCACGATATCTGGCTCTAGGGCGAGGATTTTGGGAATATCAGCTGAAGTGAACGCAGCAACACGCGGCTTTTCTTTGCGCACTTGGGGTGGGCGCACCGCATAGCCAGAAACGCCAACAATCCGCGCCTCTTCCCCTAGCAGATACAACGTCTCCACGGTTTCTTCGGTCAGGCAGACAATCCGTTCAGGGGGAAATTTCCGCAAAATATTTACCTCAATTTAAAAAAGCCTGTCACACCGTTATATCCGGTAATGATTTGCAACAGAAACAGTCAATAATCTTTCAGACTTTTGCATTCTTCTTGAAGCGTTTCAAACTAGTCTTAATCCGCCATCTTAAAACATGGTCTAATAGCTTTTATTCCCCCCCTACATCCATTGCGCTTTTTCATCAGTATAAAATAGTAGAAGAAGCGTATTTTTCTTAGCTAAGTATCCCCACAATCTTTAATATTATGAGGCCGTAAATGGAAAAATTATCCACAATATTAAGTGCAGCTGCAGTTACCTTATTGCTTAGCACCGCAAACACCTTAGCAGGCGGACATAGCACAAAGCTGGATTACAGTGTTGCAGGGAAAAACTTTGCTGGCCATATAGCTATGCCAACACAACCAGCAAAAGGCACAATCTATATTATTCATGACTGGAACGGTTTGGATGATTATGAGATCGGCCGCGCAGAGATGCTTGCAGAGCAGGGCTATAACGCTATCGCCATTGACCTGTTTGGTGTTGATGCCAAGCTTGAAGGCCGCGATGATTATCGCCGTGAGACAGGTGCCCTATATAAGGATCGCGAAACCTTTAGAGCGCGCATCAAGGCGGCTATCAGTGCTGGGCAAACCAAAGCTGGCACGAACGCAAAGGCCTTTATCTTGGGATATTGTTTTGGTGGGGCCGGTGTTTTAGAAGCGGCTCGCGCAGGCATGGAGCTTGATGGTTTCATCAGCTTTCATGGCGGGTTAAGCACCCCAAAAGGTCAGGATTATAGCCAAACAAAAGGGTCGGTTTTGCTTTTACATGGCTCTGCTGATCCGGTTTCCGGCATGCAGGATTTAGCGAGCCTCTTAGATGAGTTACAAGGGGCTAACATCCCCCATGCAGCAGAAATATTTGGCGGCGCGCGGCATTCCTTCACCGTTAGCGGATCGCGTGATTATGATGCGGATGCGGATGCGGGTTCTTGGGATGCTTTAATGCGGTTTCTAGCTCAAAACAGCTAGGCAGGCAGACTTCGTCTTCCTTGTGCTCCCTCTTGCCTACCTCATGGCCTATTTGGGCGGCAGGCGCACAGCGCCATCAAGACGAATGACGCTGCCATTCAGATAAGCATTCTGGATGATATCAGCCGCAAATTGGGCAAACTCAACTGGTGCGCCAAGACGGTTGGGAAACGGAATATTAGCCGTAATCCCCTCAACTGTCTCGTGCGGCAAGCCTTCCATCATGGGCGTGTGAAACAAGCCAGGGGCAATCGCCATCACCCGGATACCTGTTCTAGCAAATTCCCGTGCCACCGGCAGGCACATAGACGCAATCGCTCCCTTGGAAGCCGCATAGGCAGCCTGGCCAATTTGCCCATCTTCATAAGCAGCAGAGCTTGTATTGATAATAACACCGCGCTCACCATCATCTAATACAGGCAGCCCCATCATCGCAGCCGCGCCATAACTCATCACATTATAAGTGCCAAGCAAATTAACTTCTATCACCTTTTTAAATAATGCCGTCGATACGGCGCCATCGCGGTTAACCACGCGCGCGCCTGCTGCAATCCCAGCACAATTTACGATAATACGCGGGCTTGTCGAAAAATGCTTGGTTGCGTCAGCTAGGCTCTGTTTCACCTGCTTTTCATCGCGCACATCACACTGAAGGCTCAATCCGCCAATGTCACCCGCAATCTGTGCTGCTTTATCCGCATCAAAATCCAAAATGGTGACATGCGCGCCTTGTGCAGCTAGATGCTGTGCTGTAGCCGCGCCCAACCCGCTTGCACCGCCTGTTACTAGTGCCACTTTTCCTGAAATTTCCATAACGTAAATTCCTTTTTAATAGCTTAAAGCTGGCCTTCATTATTCCTTTCAAAATTATTTATGTAAATATAAGGCCAGACAGGGTGTTAAAGCATAGCGAAGGCCTGCTAGGCTGTCAGCGCAGAACATAACTTTATTGCTAAATCTGGTTTTTTCGGGTAGCAATTTTTCAAGAAGTTGCCACAGATGCATGACCTGCGATATGCGGAGAAAAATATGATGCCTATCAGAAAATTCATACCCCAGATAACATGCGCTGCGATAATTGCTATCACTTGCACATTTGCTAGCGCTGTATCTGCATCCGCACAAGAAGTCACGCTAAAGATGCATCAGTTTCTCCCTGCAACAGCAAATGCCCCAAAATTGGTTCTAGATGTATGGGCAGATAGGGTGGAAAAAGATTCTGGTGGCAGAATTCAGGTTGATCATTACCCCTCCATGCAGCTAGGCGGGCGTCCGCCAGAGCTGGTTGATCAGGTGGTAAATGGGGTTGCTGATGTTATCTGGACGGTGGTGGGCTATACGCCGGGCCGTTTCCCATCAACCGAAGTATTTGAGCTGCCTTTTTTGATGAAAGATGTTGGCGCGCTTTCCTGTGCTTTTTGGAATATGTTTGAGCGACATATGAAGGATACTGAGTTCGCTGATATGCATATTCTCGGCACTTGGGTACATGGACCTGGCGTCATTCACACCGAAGACCCGGTTGAAGAAATTTCTGATCTTAAGGGTATGAGGATACGTGGCGGCTCACGCGTGGTAAATCAATTACTAGAACAGGTTGGCGCGACACCTGTGGCAATGCCTGTCCCTGCTGTACCGGAAAGCCTAGCCAAAGGGGTGTTGAACGGCACAACCATCCCGTGGGAAGTTACCACCTCGCTAAAAGTGCCTGATCTCGTTGAAAATCACACTGAATTTGAAGGTGCGGCCCTCTATACGCTGACCTTTATTATGGCCATGAATAGGGACGTCTATAACAGCCTGCCAGATGATTTAAAGGCCGTAATTGACACTCATTCCGGGCTGGAATTTTCTGTATTTGCTGGGCGCACCCAGTCTGGTCAAGATGGACCGGCCCGCGAGCTAGCGATTGATAATGGCAATAATATTATCACCTTGAAAGGGGATAAGGTGGCTGAATGGCAACAAGCTGTTGAGCCTATTTATGCGCGCTGGATTGCTGATATGAATGAAAAAGGTCTGGATGGTGCGGGCCTTGTTGCCGAAGCCCGTGCGCGCCAAGATAGTTGCCTTAAACAGTTGAGCAAGTAATTCTTTTTATTCAGGCCTGTCTTTGCTGGGTAAAAATGGGCGGACTTGCCTTTGTATTTAGATAGATTTAGCCGCCAATGATAGGTTTTATTACACAGATTTCACGCATCACCAGCTTAGTTGGCGGGTTCATGCTGGCTGCGCTTATCACCCTTACATGCCTTTCTATTGTTGGGCGCATGCTGAATAGTTTTTTGCATTTGGAATTGGTTCAGGATATCACCCCAAACCTAGCTAATTATTTGATCGAAGCAGGGATAGGCCCTATCACCGGCGATTATGAGCTTTTAGAAGCTGGAATGGCAGGGGTTATTTTTGCTTTTATGCCTTTATGCCAACTCCGGGCAGGACATGCGTTTGTGGCTATCTTTACCGATAAAATGCCGGCAAAGTTCCGAGGCGTTCTGATATGCTTCATCGAAAGTGTCTTTGCCCTTACCCTTGTTCTGATCGCATGGCAATTGGGCAATGGGCTGGGGGATAAATATCGTAGTCATGAGACAACTGCGCTTTTGGAGTTGCCAATTTGGTATGGCTATGCCGCCGCTCTCATCATGGCATATGCAGCTGGTTTTGTTGCGGTTTGCATCGCTTATTTCGAAGTTATCGCACTAGTCTCTGGCCAGCCAAACAGATTGCTGAAAGAAGAGGAGCAGCCATGAGCGATTTGGCCCTTGGCATTGCCTCTTTTCCAGCATTGCTGTTCCTCATATTTTTGCGTGTGCCAATTGGGTTAGCGATGTTTGTCACTGGCCTTGTTGGTATGGTGCTTGTTGTTGGTGATACAAGCGTTGCTTTTGGCCGCTTGCGCCATGAAAGCTTCAGCACTTTTTCTAACTATTCTCTATCAATTGTGCCGATGTTTTTGCTTATGGGGCATTTTGCGACCTTGGGCGGGATGAGCAAGGCGTTATTTAATGCAGCAGAAAGCTGGCTGGGTCACCGCAAAGGCGGGGTTGCTATGGCATCAATAGGTGCTTGCGCTGGGTTTGGTGCGATTTGTGGCTCTTCTCTTGCTACTGCTGCCACTATGAGCAAAGTGGCCATGCCAGAGATGAGGCGGCTTGGCTATGCTGGCGGATTTTCCACCGCAACACTTGCTGCGGGTGGCACTCTAGGCATCCTTATTCCGCCATCAGTCGTGTTAGTTATCTATGCGATTTTAACAGAGCAAAATATCGCTAAGCTATTTTTAGCCGCCCTCATACCGGGGGTAATGGCAGCTTTAGGCTATATGCTGGTTATCGCACTTTACGTCCGGCTATACCCACAATCTGCAGGCCTTCGCCCACGCCGCAACTATGCTGAGCGCTTGCGTGCCATGGTGGAAGTATGGCCTGTGCTTAGCCTATTTTTAGCCGTAGTAGGCGGTATCTATATCGGCTGGTTTACCCCTACAGAAGCAGCCGCAATTGGCGCGTTTGGCACAGGGTTAGTTGCCTATTTTTCAGGGGGCTTAACAAGAAAATCACTTAGCGATTGTTTTTATGCAACAGGCCAGTCTACGGCAATGATCTTTTTTATTATTCTTGGTGCTGCATTTTATAACGGTTTTCTGGCGCTGACCCAAGTCCCACAGGAGATAGGCATCTGGGTGAGCACGCAAGGGTTTAGCCCCTTTATAGTACTGCTATTCATCATTTGTTTTTACCTAATTTTAGGCTGTTTTATGGATAGCTTATCGATGATTTTGCTAACGGTTCCAATTTTCTGGCCGATTGTAATGACGCTTGACTTCACCTTTGTAACAATGGCCGAGCTTCATGCCCACCGCGCCGCAGAAGCACTAGCCGCAGGTATCCAGCTAGCACCAGAAATGCTAGAGAGTATCCAATCTAGCCTCGCATCAGGGATAGAATTAACCCGCGAACAAATCAGAGCCTTAGAACTAAGGGGCGTTAGCAAAGGGGCGCTGGCAAGGCTAAATACAGAACAGCTTGCTATATGGTTCGGCATTCTGGTTCTGATTGTCGTAGAAGTTGGCCTAATCACCCCGCCAGTGGGGATGAATTTATTTATCCTGAACCAAATGGATAAAAAAACACCGATACAGGAAACCTATAAAGCGGTATTATTTTTTGTGGCCTCCGACATAACAAGGGTCGCTCTTATCCTTGCCTTCCCAGTGATAACGCTTGGCTTACTGGCGTGGTAATAGGGGTTTTTATTTAGGCCGGTTAGGCGGTTTGCCTGTATATTTTACAAGAATTTCTGCCTCTGCATCGCTGGCTTGTGCAAGCCCCAATATAATCCCCTTACGCCGCGACTTACCGCGATTTGAAAGTATCTCAGGCGTGCTTAAGGTGGTCCGCTGACGGCACCGAAGTGCCCAGTCATGCAACATCGCATAACAATGCTGTCTTGCCTCATGATAATCAGGATGGCACCCCAAATCATTAAGCTCACTGGGGTCTTCTTTTAGGTCAAACAGCATTGGCGGCAAACCGCCTTCGCAATGGACAAGCTTCCAGCTATAATCTGCAACCATAAATAGCCTTGCATCCTTAGGTGCTACCCCCAGCTTAGCAGCCATTGGGGACATGGAATAATCATATTCGCTTATTACATAATCGCGCCAATCATGCGGCGGCTTTCCAGACAAGAGCGGTATCAGCGACCGACCTTCTAGCCATTCATCAGCAACCCTGCCTGCCATAAAATCAGTAAAAGTCGGCGCAAGGTCTATTGCTTCTACCAATGCATCACATACGCTGCCACGGCCAGTATCTGCCTCTGCGCTTGGGTCATAGATAATCAGCGGAACTTTCACAGAAGGGTTATGAAATAAATCCTTTTCCCCTAGCCAATGATCGCCCAAATAATCCCCATGGTCAGAGGTAGCGACAATCATTGTATTTTCCATCTGGCCAGAAGATTTCAGATAGTCAAACAAGACCCCCATCTGATCATCTATTTGTTTAATTAGCCCCATATAGGCGCCTAGCACTTTTTCGCGCACTTCTGTATCGCTAAACGCCTTGCCAATAGCGTTCTGGGTAAAGGCGGCATAGATAGGGTGCGGGACATCCAGCTCTGCTCTATCACGGATAGGCGCAAGAAAGCTGTTTGGCCCATACATATCATGATAAGGCGCAGGCACAATATATGGCCAATGCGGCTTGATGTAGCTGACATGACACAACCACGGCTTGTCACTATCTGCCTTTTCTTTGAGAAACTTGATAGCCTCACGCGTAAGCCACGGCGTTTCTGAATCCTCTTCTGCTATATTAGCTGGCAAATGGCTGTTCCCATAAAGCCAGCCAGAGGCGATATCCCCATCCTGATCCAAACCTGCATTCGCAAAATCATGCCATGGATTATCGCCCTCATAGCCCTTATCGCGCAAATATTGGTTATAGGCAGAAGCCTGCTCATCATAAGCGCCATCGGGGCCCACACCCCATAGCCCGTCATCACGCACAAAAATATCAAAGCCGCATTCTGCCACCCGCGCGCCAATGACACTATCGGGCGTTAAGCCCAGCCGTTCCATACCTTTGGCATCTGCACGCATATGCGTCTTGCCAATAAGATACGCATCACCGCCTAGCCCGCGTAAATGATCCCCTATTGTCATCTCGCCAACCTTCAACGGAAAGCCATTCCATGCCGCGCCATGCGAGCTTACATAGCGGCCTGTATAAAAGCTCATACGCGAAGCACCACAAATAGGCGACTGTACATAGCAATTGGTAAAGCGCACCCCTTTTGAGGCAAGCCAGTCTAAATTAGGGGTATGCAGATGCGGATGCCCATAACAGCTTAAATAGTCAAATCGCAGCTGATCAAACATTAAGAACAGGATGTTCTTTTTCCCAGATTTAGGCAATAACAGCCCTCCAAGCAGATTTTTTAATCAAACATATCTGGGGCATCTTCAATCAGCTGGTTCCAGATTGTCTGGAAATGCAACCAGCCAATATATTCACTTCCCACATGCTCGCGGCTATAGCGCGCACGCTCTGGTGAGATATAAATCGGGTCAATACCACTCGCCGCTATATCGAGCTGTTGCTGGCAACAACGCTCCAACGCAATAAACCAGAAAGCCGCTGCATCTATACTATGGCGGCTAGCGGTTAGCAGACCATGATTTTGGTGCAAAGCAGCTTTCACACCGGCAAAGGCCGTAGCTACATTCGAGCCAGCATGGTTTTCTACTGCTACCGCACCAGCTTCATCACCGATAACCACATGGTCTTCAAAAAAGGCGCAAGCATCTTGTGTAATCGGCTCAATAGGTCGGCCAGTTGCCGCCCATGCGGTGCCATAGGTTGTGTGGGCATGACACATAGCAATAATATCAGGATGCGCTTCATGGACATTGGCATGCAAAACAAACCCCGCCCGGTTCACCGCATAATCGCCTTCGATAACCTTGCCATCATGGTCAACTAGGATAAGGTTTGAGACTTTCACCTTGTCAAAATGCACGCACATAGGATTAGTCCAGTAAAGCGCTGGATGTTCTGGATCGCGCACAGTCAAGTGACCTGCAAAACCATAATCAAATTTCTGGATAGCAAAAGCACGGCAAGCGGCAACCAGCCTTTCTTTACGATATTTTCGCTCCTCTTCTACAGAGAGGTTTTCTGGCCGCTCTGGGAAAATAAGCCCTTCTTGTTCTGGCTGATAAATTGATTCACGCCCGCCTAAATCCAACATCACTGCCCCTTTATTTTGTTATGACCTGCACGTTAAAATGATTTGGGCAGGGGCTAGATAAGTCAACTTAAAAATCATTTGGCAAGAAAGCCCATGCCATAGCATTATAAATGCCATAAGCAAAAAATAATATATTTTCAAAAGCTAGGGGGGTGGTGCTATGGAAAAAATCGGTTTTATCGGGCTAGGGCGCATGGGGTTGCCAATGGCAGCCAATATACTGAAGGGGGGCTATGAGCTTCATGTCTATGACGTGGTAGCCAGTCAGCTAGAGGCGGCCATTGCCAAAGGTGGGCAAAGTTGTAGCTCTGTGGCTGAGGTTGTAGAAAAATCAGATATCCTGATTACCATGCTACCCAATTCCGCCATTGTTCGCGAGGTGGTTTCAGGTGGTGCAGACGCAATATTAAGCTATGCAAAAAAAGGCCAATTGGTCATGGATATGAGCACGGTTAGTCCAGAAACTACTGATTTTATCGCTGGCTGCTGCGCAGACAAGGACATTGATTTTATCGATGCGCCAGTTGGAAGGCTAGCCTCGCATGCCGATGCCGGCCAGTCTTTATTTATGGTTGGCGGCACAGAAGCTGGGTATCAACGCGTCCTGCCCCTATTGAAGCTGATGGGCAGTGATATCTTTCATTGCGGCGGCCAAGGGGCTGGCACCCGTACCAAGCTGGTGAATAATTTCCTTGCGATTTCCTATTGCCAGATGAATGCTGAAGCCCTGTCACTAGCTAGTGGTTTTGGCCTTGATCTGGATAGCACGCTAGATGTGCTCTATGGCACTACAGCTGTTAATGGCCAGCTAAAAATAGCTTGGCCTGCCAAGGTGCTGAGTGATGATAAAGCGCCTGGCTTTACCATTGATTTAGCCCATAAAGATTTAAGTCTGGTTGTTGAAGCAGCAAATACGCAGGCAGTTTCTATGCCCATGGCCGCTGCTGCGCGCGAAGCATTTAACCTTGCACGCTCGCGCGGATTTGGCGGGGATGATTTCTCAGCGATGCTAGATGTGCATTGCGATCTAAACCAGCTGGATGCTCCGCGCCTAAGTAAAGGTTCTAAATATAAGCCTAATTAAAGCTCAAAACTTTCTTCTCCCCCCTCCCTTCAAGCTAGCCAAGCTAGGGTGAACAAGGAAAGTAATGATGTCCAGATGATGATAGGCGCGATACGTGCGGTGCTAACCCCATATAACATCGCAATAGCAAAAGGCATCGCACCAGCCGGACCAGCCGCGTTTAACACCAGCAGCTTGTTCCAATCTGCGGGCCAGTTTCCGGCCATCAATATACCGGCAATTAGCACAGGTAGACCAAACAGCTTTATACCTGTTAGCAGGCAGACGGTGCGCGATGGCATCAAGCTGGTTGCCGATAAAATTACCCCTAGCGCAAACAGAGTTGCAGGTGCAGTTGCCCCGCTAAGAAAATTAAGGGCCGTCTTTACCGGCGTTATCAAAGGCAGGCCTGACAGATTAAAAATAAGGGCAAAGATAATAGTCAACAACACCGGGTTTTTCCCTAGCCGTTTGATAGAAGCCGCAACAGAAGCGGTTTTATGCGCTAGCACATCAGTGGAAATAACAAAAAAAGCAAAGGTAATTGCCGCATCCCACGCCACAATCGCAACGATGGGAATATTGCCAGCTTCGCCATAAATCAGCGTAGATATCGGCCAGATATATAACAGCGAGTTCACAAAAATCATCGCCATAGCTAAAAGCCAACTCTCCATCATCTCATGCCCTAAAACATAGCGGCAGAGCAGATAGGAAAGGGTGAAGATAATCGCTTGCCCTGCCCCATAGCTGAGGATGGCAAGATAATGGATAGAGGATAAATCAACCTGACTAAGCAGCAAGAATATCAGCGGCGGCTGTAAAGCAAGGAAAGCGACCCGGTTTAGGGCACTAGCCTCTTCGCGCGATACCAGCTTAATTTTGCCAAGCAAGAACCCCAGCACTAAAACTGAGAAAACTGGCAAAATATCATTACCTAAAATAGAGAGCATAAAAAAGACGCCAGATGCAAGAAAGGATAGGGGCAAAACTGTTGGCAACAAACTGCCCTACCCGCCTATCCGCGGTCAATAATAAAGACATCCGATAGCAAGATAATGAAGGCGTCCCTCAGCGCTTTACCGAATAGAGGATGAGGGCAATGGAGCGGTATAAGCTATGGACAAACTTAGAATAGGGCAACACCAGAAATAATACATAAACTAGTGCCAAATGGATAGCCAGCATTAGCCCCATCAAGCCTGTCTCACGCAAAGCCAGCAGAGCTAATCCAGTTGCACTGACCCAGAATAATAGCCAGATAAAGGCATAATCCATACCCAGATGGCGCAAGCTTTTCATCTCCTCAGCCATCGCACGTTTAAGCTGCCACAGCCACGCGGTACCCCAGCATAGCATCACCCCGCCCACTGTGCCTAAAATTACCGGCAGGCTGAAATAGCCATAAGGTGCCTGCCAGCCAAAAACATAGTGATAAATTGTCCCTGTTGACGTGGCAGCAAAACACAACATAAAACCATAAAATGTCAGATGATGGGCATGGCGGCGGTTATGGCTGTTCCTATCATCGCCTACCGGACAGCCAGGGCCGTCCCCAGCATTATCCCCGCCTAGATATTTCAAGCTTCCTGCCGCAGATATTGCCTCAGTTAAGCCCTGCCAACCTGGCCAGCCTGCGCCAACATCGCGCCAAAAACGAGATGCCCCTATGCCCATCGCCAATAATGTAAATGCGGTTATAACAAGCGGTATTCCTGCCATCACATTATGCGGCATCACCTGATAGAAAGCCCCTTCACCTAAATGCACCCCCCAAAATAGATGCGGGGCTATCATCGCAAGCATCAGCCCTAATGTGATAGCTAACCCAGCCACAATGGCCATAGAAACAACCAGACCGTTACGCGCAAATAGCTGACCTAGTGGGCGCGGCCATGCATAATCAGCATAGGTTTCAGCGCGCCTTTCAGCTAGCACTGCCGGTACATTCACGCCAAACTCATGTGGCGGGGCATATTGGCAGGCATAGTAACACGCCCCGCAATGATGGCATAAATTAGCTAGATAGGCGGTATCAGCTACATCAAATTCACGGCTCTGCGTCATTGCTGGAAAGACCGCACAAAATCCCTCGCAATAGCGGCAAGCGTTACAAATTTGCATGATGCGCGCAGTCTCATCATGCGCGTTTTGGTCATATGGGCGCTTATCACTTGGCTTAGCTTTGGCCATCTCTACCAGATTGATCTCATCCATTTAAAACTATTCCCTATTTAAGGCCCCTATTTAAGGCGCGCGCCGCCTCTTCCCCCGCGATACGCCCAAAGACGCTGCCAATAGTCATGCCGATACCTGCTAAATAGCCTTGCCCCAAAATATTGCCTGCCATAATCTCGCCTGCTGCATAGAGATTTGCTGCCGGCCTGCCATCTTCCATCAGCATTTGGGCGCGCGCATTCACCTCCACACCCATATAAGTGAAGGTTATACCCGGGCGCAGCGGAAAACCGTAAAAAGGCGGGCTAGCTATGGGCGCGGCCCAGTTGGTTTTGTTCGGGCTAAGCCCAGCTGTTTTCTTGCCATCTAAAATTTGCTGGTCAATAGGCCCTTCAGGGCAAGCCTTATTAAAGCCTGCGATAGTCGCTTGCATCTTGGCGGGGTCTAATCCTAGTTGGCCAGCTAACCCGGCTATCGTATCATCTTTAATCGGGGTAAAGACAGAAGGCATAAAACGGGTCAGGCCATGCGCATCAACAATAGCATAGGCAATTTGATCTGGCTGTCCTGCAACCAGACGCCCCCAAATGGCATAACGTTTTGGCCAGAAATCCTCCCCTTCATCATAAAAACGCTCACCATTTTTATTCAAAACAACACTGAATGGCACCGCATCAATCCGGCTAGCAATTCCACCATCAAATTGCGGTGCGCGTGCATCTATTGCCACCGCATGGCATTGATCTACATCACCAATCGATTTCACTCCACGCGCCAGCAAGCTTTTCAGCACCACCCCTTTATTATAAGGCGTGCCCCGGATTAGAAAATTCTGTGCGGCCTCACCCCAACCTTCGGACAGCCAATCCAGATTGGCCTCAAAACCGCCTGAAGTCGCAATAGTTTTCTTTGCCCTGAGGCGACGACCATCTTCAAGTAACACGCCTTCACAAAACCCGTCTTCTAGCTGCATCTCTTGGACTGGGGTCTGGTATAAAAACTGCACCCCACAATTTATTGCATGTCGGCATAGGCTGTTCAGCATCGTGCGACCGCCGCCTAGGAAAAAGGCATTGGTGCGACCAAGATTAAGGGTACCGCTTAGAGCAGGTTGAAAGCGCACGCCTCTGGTGCCAAGCCAACGCGTAAGCTCAGCTGATTTTTCGAGTGTCATGGTCGCCAATTCCTGATTGGTCACACCCTTGGTCACGCGCATCAAATCATCAAAATATTCGACGACAGAATAACTTTCGGTTAACACATCGGTGGGGGCATCATGGGTTGCGCGAAGATTGCGAGTATGGCGCGTATTGCCGCCGCGCATATCTGGCGGTGCTGCCTCTAGGACCAATACCGAACATCCGGCCTCTGCAGCCGTAATAGCAGCACAGAGGCCCGCATTTCCAGCCCCAATAACCAGCACATCCCAGAGAATATCTTCGGTATTTCCATTCTTTGTATACATTTGTATACACTTAAGTCATACTCGAATAAATAGTCAATGAAAGAGACAGATTTGGCGCCAAAAAAAACACCTAAATTACATTTATCTAAACTTAAACCAGCAAAAGTTACATCTACAAATGGGACGAGCCCTGCTGAGCAAATTAACTGGCAGCAGCTAGAAGCTGAACTAGAGGGATCACCTGTAAGCCAAAGCAATGATTTAGGCACTGGCAGTGCGGGGCGTATTCGCGCGCTTATCCTTGCTGGCTTGCATAGCGGGGCTATCTGGCCTGGCATGCGTCTGAAAGAAGTTGAATTAGGCTCAGCCTTACATGTTAGCCGCACCCCCTTAAGAGAGGCACTCACGCAGCTAAAAACAGAACGTGTTCTGGAAGTAGACAATGAGGGGCTGCGTGTGCGCAAGCTGGCATGGGCTGATATTCGCAGCCTGTATGAGTTACGCGGCACACTTGAGGGGCTGGCCGCCAAACTATCTGCCCAGCGCGCCACTCCCGCAGAACGGCATTTTATTGACCAGCTGCTAGCAGAAGAAAAATCATTGATAGAAAACAATGCTTCTCCTGAAATTCTAGCCAAGCATAACCGACGCTTTCATGCCAGTATTTGCAAGGCATCTGGCAATCACTTCCTTGAAGAACAACTTAACCAATTATTACAAATGATGGTATTGTTGGGCGCAACCGTCTATAGTATGGAAACCCGCCTTGCCAGTATTCTGGCAGAACATGAAAAAATTAATATCGCCATCCAGAAGAGCAAGCCAGATGCGGCTGAGCAGGCGATGCGTGTTCATCTGGAAGCTGGCCTAATAGCGCGCCTGCACCTGATCAGTCAGGCAGAACACCCGCAGATGGATTAAGACTGTAATATGCCCTCAATTTATGTGTTTCTTGATGATCTGGTAAAAATGGGCGCTACCTTTGCCCTAGCCCTATCAACAGGCTGGCTATTCTTTCAAGCTGGCATGCCTGCCCCCTTTCTAATGGGCAGCTTGTTTGGAGTTTGGTTTGGCGGCGCCCTGCTGCGCCCGATCCAGCCTTATCTGGGCGTTGCACGTTGGTTTCATATTCCCGTCATTTTAGGCCTAGCGGTGATGATCGGCGCAGCATTTGACCAGCAGATGCTGCTGCAAATTACAATTTGGTGGAAAAGCCTATGCGTAATGATGATCACCACCTTTATTGTCTGTATGACCGGATATCAGTTGCTGACCAGATGGCGGGGTTATGATAAAAGATTAGCGTTTTTCTGCTCTTTGCCAGGCGGCCAAGCAGAAGCCCTGATATTAGCGCGCCAGCTTGTTGAAAAAGACTATGTGGTCGCGCTATTTCATCTGGTGCGGGTAACTGTTGTGTTTTTGTCTACACCGCTCTTGCTGGCCTTTATTCAGGGCGGAGACGCGGTAGCCGCCTCAAACCGTACCCTAGCCAGCATGCCTAGCATTTTTGATCTACCCCTTTTTGATCTAGGCTTGTTTATCTTTATCGCTGTGTTGGGGCTTGGACTTGCCTTCATTTTGCGCCTGCCCTTGCCCTATCTTTTGGGACCTATGTGCCTGTCTATTCTATTTCATCTGATGGGCTGGGCGGATCTGCCGCGCATAAATGAATTTGTCATTTTAGCACAATTAGCCATTGGCGGGGCGATTGGCGCACGGCTAGCAAAAGTCCCCTTTCAAGAAGTTTTTGGCTATCTGAAGGATGCGTTAATAAACACCGTGATCATCCTCAGCCTGTTCATTATAGCAGCGCTAATTATGGCGATGATGGAAGGATTTAACTTCTTAGAATTGTGGCTTGCCTTCGTGCCTGGCGGGTTATACGAGGTTACGCTGTTGGCGCTGATCTTTGGCTTTGATGTAGCTTTTGTAGCCTTCCATCACACGGTACGTATTATCCCATTAATTTTTGCTATGTCATTTATTGCCAAACGCCTACCAGACAATAAAGAAGGCCCAGACAATAAAGAAGGCCCAGACAATAAAGAGAGCCCAGACACCAAAGAGGCCTAAGCTTGACGTTCTAAGCAGGGACAAATAAATCGCCTTGTGCCAGCTTGCGTGCGGTGCGCACCAGACCTGCAGATTTATGCACAAACTGGCCATTAACCATCTCATAATCAATCAGCACATCCATCTCACCCATCAGATGGTGTAAAGCAATTTTGGCTGGACGTTCATTTGGAATAGTCATCATTGCGTCCGCGATAGTGCCAGGGGTTAGCGCACAAGAAGCCAGCGCCTGTGAGCCGGTAACTGCCATAGTTGGATGTGTCTCCCACGGCATGAAATAGCGCGCACCAATATGCCCTACCCCCTCAACCGGATATAACAAGCCAAACTTTGGCGTCACAGAACGGCTGCAATCCCCCATGCCCATTGCCGTGCCTGCCGCTAGCCGTACTTTTTCCATCTTGGCAAAAAAATCACGATTGGCATCTAGCTCATCGCGCGTCTCGGTACCTGTAAGCCCGAAATCAGCGGCTCTTGCGATCACCATTGGCATCGCGACATCCATACAAGTGACCTCTATCCCCTCAAAACTATCGATCAGATTACCGCTTGGCAAAAACGCCCCTGTTGAAGAGCCAGCAACATTCATGAAATTCAGCTCCACAGGTGCAGCCGACCCCGGCACCCCATCTATCTGGGCGCTACCCTCATAGCGTGGTTGACCATCTTGCATCTGCACACGCGCCAATATTCTAGCACCAGTATTAACAGCCCTAATCTTTACCTCAGCAATATCACCTATCGGCGTAAACAGACCCATTTCTATGGCTGCTGGGCCAACACCAGACAGGATATTGCCGCACGTTGGTTTGAAATCTACGAGCTTTGTTTCCACGCTTACTTGTGCAAAAAAATAATCAATATCTGCCCATTCATCTTCAGACTTTGACAGGATAGCTACCTTGGTTGTCACCGCAACACCGCCGCCGATCCCGTCGATATTTATGGGGTGTCCTGACCCAACCGCTTTCACCAGAAATTCGGCCAATGCTTCACGATTTTCTGGCACATCTTTTTTGTTAAAATATGGCCCACGCGAAGTACCACCACGCATAAAGATAAAGGGGGTTGCGACTTGCATTATCTAGCACTCCTAGCAAAGCTATTTTTAAAAAAGCTGGCTGTTAACCCGCTAGCTCCCATTATAAAGCTTTGCTTATTATGCCCCAGAAAATACGCGCCTGCCAGCCCCCTTCGCTTAGCTCAGCAGTTAATCCTTTTCCACTGCTCCTCTTACATAGACAAACACCTTTCCAATGCGTAGTCTTTAGCCTAAAAACCGATTATTCAGCAGTCATCTGGCGCATTCCTTTATGGGCAAATCACACAAATATGATACCCCCACCCTTGGCGAGGCAACCTATCTGTGGTGGAAGATAGGCATTTTGTCTTTTGGCGGTCCTGCGGCGCAAATAGCGCTGCTGCACCGTGAACTGGTTGAGACACGCAATTGGCTCTCGGAAAGCCAGTTTTTAAACGCGCTAAGCTTTTGTATGCTGCTTCCTGGCCCAGAGGCCATGCAGCTTGCTACCTATGCTGGATGGCGACTACATGGCACGCTAGGCGGACTGATAGCGGGGTTATTATTTGTTCTGCCTGGCGCGGTTGTAATCATGGCTCTAGCGGCAAGCTATGCCATTTATGGAGATGTTCCGCTCTTTGCCCTTTTCTTTTATGGGGTTAAAGCCGCTGTTTTAGTCATTGTGATGCAGGCTCTATTGCGCATTGCCCATAAAGCCCTGTTTCTCCCCTTACATTGGCTGATAGCAGGCTTTGCCTTTGTTTCTATCTTTTTCCTATCCATTCCATTTCCAGTTATTGTGCTTGCCTCTGCTATTTTTGGCTGGCTAATGCTGGGAGTTTCAAAGACCCAACAGCCAACTGAGCTGGCACATCTCTCTGCCAGAAAAACAGGACAAACCATATTCATCTGGATGGTTATTTGGCTTGCGCCACTAGCTGGGTTAACTCTGTTTGGCGCCCCGGAAATCCTCATTGAAATTGGCCGGTTTTTCTCAATCCTAGCGATTGTAACCTTTGGCGGTGCTTATGCAGTTTTGGCCTATCTGGCACAAGATGTGGTGGGGGCTTTTGGCTGGCTTAGCGCCCCGGAAATGGTAGATGCGCTCGGGCTAGCAGAAACCACGCCCGGCCCACTTATACTGGTTACCCAATTTGTTGGCTTTCTCGCTGGGTTCAAGGATGGCGGCATATGGCTCGGTCTGAGCGGCGCGATAGTTGTATTATGGGTAACGTTTGTACCCTGCTTTTTATGGATTTTTACTGGTGCGCCCTATATTGAATGGATTTCCAACCAGCCGCGTATTGCAGGGGCATTAGAGGCGATCACTGCCGCCATTGTGGGCGTAATATTGAACCTGTCACTCTGGTTTGCCTTGCATGTATTTTTCGCCGAAATTGAGCTGCATAAGCTTGGTTCTCTTACGCTATGGCAGCCAGAATTAACCAGCCTTGAGGGGGTAGCACTTGGCCTATTTGCCATTAGTGCGGTTCTCGCCTTTTATCTAAAATGGGGCATTATCCGCATTCTCTTAAGCAGCGCTGTAATAGGAGCTGGCTTACAACTATTTTTCGGGCTCTAGCCTGCATCAAAATCTAAATAAGTCCAGCCTATTTTCTATTTCAGCATAGCCTTTAAAAGATAAAGGTGATTCAAAGCTAACTTTTTGTGCGTATAAACAGATGTGAATATGATCTGATAGATCATACGCACTTCCTCCCTAAACTTGGACTGCTTTCGGGCAGTCCCTTTTTTATATAAACTAGGCTATAGCGCATTGAAAAGATGCATTAAATACGCTCCGCCAGAAAATCCAACCGCTATCCAGATAATCATGCCGCCACCGCCGCGCATCTTCCAGCCAAACCGAACACATAGCCGATTAACCGCATCATAGGATAAAAACAGCCAGGCGATCATAACAGCTGGCAGCATTATCGCATCTATCCAATCCATTTTTACCGCCTCCCTCACAGCCCACCTTGCAGCCGCCAAACACCCTGTAGGCTAGCTATTCTTTAACGCGCTAACATACATATCCAGCACATCATTAATATTGAGGTTATCTGGCAGGGTTTCCCGTGTTTCGCTGGCAAGCGGTGTTTTATTTGCCAATTCCATTAGCTCCCTTGCGCCTTGATGAAATTTTGGGGTCATACCAAAACCAGCAAAGGTTGCAGAAATTTCATCCATCTCTGCCATCCAGCGGCTTGCATCTACAGGTATGCGCGGCACCATCATCTGTATATTTTTCAAAATATCTGGCTTGCTCGCAGCGAACTCTTCAAACAATTGGTCTCGCAAGCCTGTTAATTCGGCCATTACCGCAACAGAAGCAAATAGCGAAAAAGCGCCTTTGGTGGCACTGGCATAGACCATTTTCATCGCCGAGGCTTGTCCGATTTTATCCCCCACCGATTTAACCACCAGCCCCCTTTCATGTAGTTGCAAGATAGAGGAAACATTTGGCCCACTGACATAAAGCCGTGTCTTACCCTCTTCTTTAATAGGGTTAAAACCGATTATGCCGCCATCGATAAAGTGAGCCGGAAGTGGCGCAAAAACATCTTCGAGCTGCTGGGCAGTTTGCGGGGAAATGGCATTACAATCTGCATAATCTGGATAGATGTTAATATCTTGCATAATTTCAGCAATCTGCAGACCCATATCTAATGCAAATTGGGGCGGCAAAATAGACAAGATAAGATCAGCCTTCTCCACCACTTCCGCCAATGTTGCCAGCATCTCCATACCTGCTACTTTGGCCAGTGATTTTGTCCTATCACTGCGTTCAGCAACACAAGTTATCACCCGAAAGCGGTGTCTCAAAAGGCTTTCTGCACAGCCATGCCCCATATCACCAGGCATTAAAATAGCAATAGTGTTAACTGGTTTTTGTACTGTCATATGCCTATCTGCCCAAACTGAATAGGAGCGTTTTCTGCCCCCTTAAATGACGCTGGTCTGTCCCGCTACTAGAGTGGCATTGACCGCATTATGATGCAAGCAGGCTGACAGCAATTCCATGATTAAAAACTTGGCAAAAGAGGCCCGTTGTTGCAATCTTGCATAAGGGCATTAAGGCGATTTGATGAAGGCAGGCAATGTATGGATATTTTTGGCACAATTTCAGCGCTATTTAGCGGCGACCGGGTTTCCCACACAGATACATTCATCCTAGCCGCTGTTGCACTAGGCCTTTATATCGGCCTTAGAACGTTGCGCAAGCGCCTAAAAAAAGACGATTAATTCCGCGCAAACATCTTTGCACCCGCGAAAAATAGCCAGAGTTGTTTTATGCCAGAGTTATTTTATGCCAGAGTTAAATTTTACTTAATAAAAGACAGCCAGCTTTGGATTAAGCGTAGATGCAAGATGAAGAGAAAACGCAGAGACAAGGGTTTCAATTGACTGTCATCAGCACCCGCTAATATGATCTTCTCTAGGCTTTAATTACAGCAAAAGGCCGACATAATGCGCTAAGGGTAAAATGAAGCCGAGAGCAAAATGAAATTAAGAGACGATGAAAAGGCTATGCTGTCTGGTGAGGCAGGGCCAGCTGTTAAGTGGGCAATAGAACATCAGTTGCAGGTTGGCCGCATGTTTGATGCCGAAGATATGGTTCAGGTTAGCCAAGCACATATGATGGCAGACCCGGAATCGCTTGGGGAAGCTGGTGTTAATTTTACCAAAAAATTAGCCGCAGATGGCGCTAAGGTCTGCATCCCAATGATCACTGACCCGCGCGGGGTGGATTTATCTTGCTATGCGCCTATTGGCCAGAACGAAGATATGGCAAATCTGGAACGCCGTTTTGTTGCTGCCTGTCAAGAGATAGGCATTATGATGACCAACACTTGCATCAATTACCAGACGATTATGCCACCAGTATTTGGTGATCATGTAGCCTATGGTGATACCGGCGTGGTGATTTATTCCAACTCTGTTTGCGGGGCACGGTCAAATTTTGAAGGTGGGCCATCTGCGCTAGCAGCTGGGCTAACTGGGCGCACACCGCGCTATGGCTTGCATCTGGATGTGCATCGGCAAGCTAGCAGACGCTACCGCGTTACAAAGACACCTCAAGATTTGATGGAATGGGGCGTGCTAGGAGCAACCATTGGCCGGATGGCAGGCAGCTATTGGGAAGTGCCGGTAATTGAAGGAATTGAAGCAGCACCTACCTCTGACCAGCTAAAGCATTTTGGCGCGGCTATGGCCAGCTATGGCTCAACTCCCTTATTTCACATCGTTGGCATAACGCCTGAATGCCGAGTACTAGCAGATGTGGGCGGTGATATCCTTAGTGTGACAGAGATTGATGATAACGCGACTGCTACTTTGAAACAGCCCTTCAATGCTAAGGGCGAAGCTGTAGATGTGGTGGTATTTGCTGCCCCGCAGCTGAGCCTTGTGGAGATGGGCCAACTCGCCAGCCTATGCGGTGGCAGACAACGATCAGAAACCACAGATGTGATTGTCTGCACCTCTTCTCAAGTCTATAGCGATGCGACTGCTATGGGCTATATTAGCGCTATCGAAGCCTTTGGCGGCAAGGTTCTGGTTGGCACCTGTTTTTATCAGCAATATGCCCGGGAGATAGGGGAAGCGAATGGCTGGGTAAGGCTGCTTAGTAATTCTGCAAAGATTGTGAATATTCTAGGCGGATATGGCTATCAACCTGCGCTAGCTAGCATGGAAGCCTGTATTGCGTCTGCTGAAAAAGGGGAGATTGTGCAATGACAACAGAGCTTCGCTGTCATGTCGGAATTGGCCCCACAGTTGAGGGGATAGCGCTAGTTGCTGATGATAATTTTTCTGCACGCTATGATCTGGATAGATTGAAGGGGGTGTTCTCAAGACCCCAGCATAAATTATACGGCCAGAGTTATCAGGATATGATCCTGGTACTTAACACTGCTAAAGGCGGCGTGGCTACAGCGTGGATGTTGTATGAGATGACCTCGCGCCAAATAGCCCCCAAAGCTATTTTGTTTAATCAGGCCAACACTATTTTGGCGCAAGGCGCAGCGTTGGCTAATTTAGCGATGGTAGATAGATTTGCGGATGGCGATGTCACGCAGCTTATCACCACAGGCGATCATCTGCGTGTCATTCCTGCAAAAGGGCAAGTGATCATTACTGGATAGATAGCTTTTGCCGGTGTAATTTTTTCCGGTGTTATTTTTTCTGGTGTTATTTTTTCTGGTGTTATTTTTTCTGGTGTTATTTTTTCTGGTGTTATTTCAGTAGCTATTTTTGAAAATATGCATTTCATGAGTTCGTGAGGTGTAGCAAAAAAGATGGCAAGAAGCCATACAGCAACATAGACAGCAAGATAGTTTGAAGGGGTGTAGTCGGCGATGGAAGATATCTCAAAGCATGTTGGTCGTGTATGCGCTCACCTTAAAACGCTAGCCAGCTCAAATACGCGCATATTGATTGCTATCGCAGGGCCGCCAGCATCTGGAAAATCAACGCTAGCCAAACAATTGCAAATGCGGCTTAATGAAAAATCTATGTCCTGCGGCCTTGTGCCAATGGACGGATTTCATTTAGACAATGAAACGTTAAAGGCGCGCGGCCTTCTATCTCGAAAAGGGGCGCCTGAAACCTTTGATGTCAAAGGATTTAAGAAGCTTATTCACAAACTTACTACTGAAAAGGAAATATCTGTCCCGCTATTTGATCGGGCGCGTGACTGTGTAATTCCTGACGCTGTCTGTATCCAAGAACACCATCAATATATAATCATCGAAGGAAATTATCTCTTCTTGGATGAGAAATTGTGGAGAGATTTACAGACCTATTGGTCTTTGCGTGTGTTCATATCACCGTCACTGAAAGTTCTAGAACAACGCCTGATCCAGCGCTGGCTTGCACATGGACTAGATGCGGCGGCCGCTAAAGAGCGCGCGGCATCCAATGATATACCCAATGCCGAACGCATCTTAGAGCAAAGCAACCTGCAAGCGGTCGATATTGCACTTTGATACATTCGCGAAGCCGCTAAATACCAAACTGCTAATATCCAAAAATAATAGCTTTATCCACCAGATTTAAGCCTACCTATCATGGTGGCCAGTAAGGCAGGCAGGCAGGCAGGTAGGTAGGTAGGCAGCTACACACAGGCCGGGAAAAAAGCTTTTTAAGAAATATGCATCTTTCGGATCTGTTCAACCGAGACAAACGCAGATACCAATTCTGTACTGGTAAGGACATTCAGTACCGCTGGGCCTTTCTGTGCCAGAAAGCGCGCGACAATATCTTTGGCATTTTCTGGATTATCGAGGGTTTCAGCCCATGCACCGAAAGACTGCGCCCAAAGCGTAAAATCTGGATTAGAAAGGTCGGTCGCAGACACCCTCTCAGGATAGGCCTTCTCCTGATGCAATCGAATAGTACCAAAACTTCGATTATTGGCAATAACCAGCTTTACGGGAAGTTGCCGGGCAACCGCTATGCTCAGCTCATTGCCGGTCATCATAATCCCGCCATCTCCTACAAAGGCGATAACAGCTTTATCAGATACACGAAGGGCAGCAGAAATAGCCGCTGGCAAGCCAAGCCCCATCGCTCCACCAATCGCCGCTAGCACCTGCTCGCGCCCTGTAAAGGGCCATAACAAATGCACCCAAGAAGAAAAATTGCCGGAATCCATTGTTAAGATGACATCATCACCAAGCCCGTTCGAGAGCGCCTGAACCACATAGGAAAAATCCATCCCATCTGCTGGATTTTTTGGCGTATAGCTCCGAAAGCCTTGCATAAAATTATGGATCTCATTTACCCAACTTGATCGGACTTCTACATTCTTTGGTGCGTGTTTTGCTAGAGCCAGGCAAAAATCTGCCGGATTGGTTACAATACCAAGATAGGTTGGAAAAACACGGCCTATAGCCTCTGGCGTATCGGCAATATGAATGATAGGCGCACTAGGATTTGGCAGGCTAGGCAGCTGATAGTTTTGGGTAGGGGTATCGCCGAGGCGCGTGCCAAGTGCAATCATTAAATCATGTTTTTGCAGGCAGTCTAGCTGGGCCGGCGGGATTTTAAATCCTAAATGACCGGCAAATAAATCTGAACGATTATCAAATATCTGTTGGTGTTTAAACGTGGTGGCCACCGGTATGCGATATGCCTCTGCAAACGCTTTGAGAGCGGGGCGCGCTTGCAAAGCATCAAAAGCGCCGCCAGCGATAATAAGGGGGCGCTGGGACTGCGCTAACGCCTCTCTTACCTGTTCCACATGATTTTCATCTACGCCGCAAATAGCGGGCTTTAACACAGGAAAATTGGGGATATCGCAATCCGCACAAAGCATATCTTCCATCACGGATATAACCACTGGCCCTTTGGTTGGGGTCTGGGCATCGCAAAATGCGCGGGAAATAGTTTCAGATAATTTATCGGGGTTAGAAACTTCAAAGACAGATTTGGCGATTTGGCCAAACATCGCATTGTAATCTACTTCCTGAAAACTGCCGCGTCCGCGCTCATGCTCGGCGACCTGCCCAACAAAAATCACCAACGGCACCCCATCTTGCTCGGCGAGATGGGCCGCTATCGACACATTGGTTGCCCCGGGCCCGCGACTAACAAAGACCACAGCTGGTTTTTTTGTAAGCTTGGCATCTGCTACCGCCATAAAGCCTGCACCACCTTCATGACGGCAGGTAACTACATCAATGACGGTTTGGTCATACAGACTATCCAGCACCGCAAGATAGCTCTCACCTGGGACTAAAAATAGGCGGTCAAGCCCATGTTGATAGAGAGATTCTACAAGAATATCTGCTGCCCGTTTTGTCACTGGCGCGGGTATGTTAGTCGACATATTCCCTCAACTTAACCTCATCTTCATCGATAATAGGGTCACGCGTTAAGGTATCCTCCTTATTGCTCGTTAACCAAAAAAGGATAATAAGCAAAAAAGTCAGACCAAATAAAATGGAAACCCATGGCACAAAGTTGGTTGTATGAAAAACAGCATTTCCAGCAAAATAACCTGGGATCATAAGAAGGGCGAGCACAATCCAATGCAACGGCTTGCCAATAAAAACATTACTTATCATGTGCTATACCCCACTGTTTGTATCCGTCTTTGCATGACAAAAACGCAAGAAATAACAAGGCCAGCAAAACAAAAATAATAGCTTGGGATACCAGCAAGCATAATGTTTGGCGGCAATAACAGCCCTATTGCACCAATGAGCAAACCAAATCGCTGGAGCGACGGTAATCTGCCACGGTACCAGCCTTCCATTGCCAATGACAATACCCACAGACCAGACAAGGCTTGCACAGCTGAAATCATGGTCAACCATAATGGGCCAACAAACAGCAAGGATGGATTATATACAAAAATCAAGGGCGCAAGATATTTGGCGATGCCAACCCTTGTTGATTCCACTGCTGTTGCCATAGGCGGCGTTTTAGCAATGGCGGCGGCGGCAAAAGATGCCAATGCAACGGGCGGTGTAATGGTCGAAACCACACCAAAATAAAACGCAAACATATGTGCTGCAATAGGCTCAACGCCAGCCTTAATCACCGCAGGAACAATGAGGGCCGCCACCGTGATATAGACCGCCGTTGTGGTAATGCCCATTCCAAGAATAATAGCCGCAACCCCGGTTAGCGAAAGAAGTATTAATAAATTACCACCAGAAATTTCAATAACGGATTGCGTGAACTTTAATCCAAGCCCAGATACAAAAACCGAGCCAATGATCAAGCCCGCACACGCGCAAGCAATGGAAACAGCCACTGTTGCCCGAATACCGCTTTCTAGGGCGGCTAATATGTCTACTGGGCTAAGGCGTGTTTCTGCACGAATGAAACTCAGCCCGATAAGCGCTACAATACCAAAAAAAGCAGCACGCATCGGCGTATAGCCCCATAAAAGCATTACCACCAATACCGCAAGCGCTAATAAAAGGTACCAGCCGCGTTTAAAAACCTCAAAAAAATTGGGGAGGTTCGCTTTAGAAAGCCTGCCAACCCCTTCTTTTTCTGCCTCTAAATGCACCATGAAATAAATGGTAGCAAAGTAAAGTAGAGCAGGAATGGCTGCTGCGACAATAATCTGCGTGTAAGGCACGCCTATAAATTCGGCTATGATAAAGGCAGCCGCACCCATAATTGGCGGTGTAATTTGACCACCAGAAGAGGCGCACGCCTCAACCGCTGCGGCAAATTTTGGCCGATAACCAACTTTTGACATTAATGGAATAGTAAAAGAGCCTGTGGTTACCACATTTGCAACCGCTGAGCCTGACACTGTTCCCATAAAGCCCGACGCCACAGCTGCTGCTTTGGCAGGCCCGCCAACACGGTGACCTGTCAAGGATACTGCCAGTTCAATAAAAAACCGCCCAGCGTTCGTGCGGATGAGAAGCGCACCAAAAATAATGAAAAGCGTAATATAGGTCGCACATACATATAGCGGAATGCCGAATATGCCATCTGAGCTCATAAATAAAGTATCAATAAATTTGCCAAATCGAACTGGCGGCCCATAAAAAAGCCCGAAAAAGTAATTGGCATAAAGCGCGTGAATAATAAAAAATGAAGTAATCGCCACCATTGCCCAGCCAACCGCTCGGCGGGTTGCTTCAAGCACACATAAAATCAGAACACCACCAACAATCAGGTCTGGAAGCTCTTTTTCGCCATAGCGCATATGAAAGGCATCAATGTCCCACAACGTCCAAATTTGTACAAAGAAAACCGCTCCAATGATGATTAAATCAATAAGGGCTCCTAGAATATTTGACGTTGTTTTTAGCGGCGCAGTGACCGAAGAACGCATCAATGGATACATCATGATCGCTAAGGTCAGCATACCTGTTAGGTGAATGGACCTAAACGAACGCCCTTCTGGTGGACCGAATACGGCAACATAGATGTGGTATAGGCCAAGACCAACAGAAATAAGCGCACCGAAGATTAAGACAAGCTGAACAGGTCCTATTTTGCGCGGTGCAACCAATAAACGTTCAAAGAAGCCAAGTAATTTCTTTTCTTCAGGCAGAGTAAAAGGCACATCTTTGGGCAATGCCTTGTCGGTCATTTTATGCTCCTCTATGACATATTCCACTGTTACATATCTGGCCTCTCAAAAATCTTTTTGAGGCCAGATACGCTTATTGTGTTTATTTCAAGGAGAACTTTAAGAGGTTTTTACGCCGAGCTCCTCGTAGCATTTTTTTGCACCTGGATGCAGAGGTGCGCCCATACCATCAAGTGCATTTTCAAGCTTTACTCGGTTCCATACAGATTTTACTTCGGCAAATGTAGCGTGATTTGCCCAGAAACTCTTACACATCTCATAGACCAAATCATCAGACAGATCTTTATTCACTACCATACTGACAACAATCCCTAATGTATTCAGATCCTCTTTAACACTCTGATATACACCTTTTGGCATTGTGCCGGGTATGAAGCCAGGGTTTGCCGCAACAATTTCATCTCTCTTTGCTTTAGGCAAACCAATAAACCGAATACCTGGGCTTGTTTCTAACTCAAGAAAAGACGCTTGAGGCATATTAGTGGCGGCCATAAATACGTCCGCTTGACCATCCTTCATCAAAGCAATTGATTCTGTGTAAGCTACATGGTGCACGATCCCACCATTGGCTTTTATGGAATCAAATGTGATGTCGTGCGCGTTCAAAATAGCTTCTGCGAAAGCGGTTCCTGTCCATTGGGCTTTGCCCGGAGAAATTTTTGCATCTTTCATGTCAGCGAAAGATTTAATATCACTATCGGCACGCACGGCAACTTGGAACATAGATGGATAAAGCGTTGCAAAGTGACGAATATTTTTTTGCTCTTTATCAAATTTACCTTTGGCGTTAAAACCGTTGGCGGTGGTGTGGCCGTAAGAGAAGCCGATTTCAGCATCCCCGCCATTAATAGATTTAATGTTTGAGATACCGCCACCTGAAGTGTTAGAAGTGGCAATCCCGTCGATTTCATCTTCCATTACCTGCATGATTTTTGCACCTAGCGGATACCACGATCCCCCAGATGGGCCGGACACCATCCGGACAAACGTATCGGCACTTGCACTAGTGGCAACCAGCACCGCAGCTGATGCTGCCAACATCGTATATAGTTTTTTCATGAAATTTCCTCCCTATTTATAATTCTGGATCTTTAGTATCAATAGTTACTCACACCTAAAAGGATGCATGAAATTTTTAACTGCCGTCAATGCTATTATAGAATTTGTTTTTCGGTCAATGGAAAGCCATACAGCACAAATAAGGGGGAAGGTACTTTAATACCAAAATGATCAAGAAAAATTGGGCGTGCGTTTTTCCAAGAAAGCGTTAATGCCTTCTCTTGCGTCTTTACTGCCAAGTGCAGTTGCCACAATATGCGCTTCTTCTTCTAACTGAGCACCAAGCGGACTTAGGCGCGCCGAGCTTATCAGA
>Ga0209138_1000416_pt1 | contig 42406 bp, 52 predicted proteins | sample SaaInl3SG_22_DNA_FD_184645 | JGI IMG/M metagenome (GOLD analysis project Ga0209138, IMG submission 184645) | Marine microbial communities from expanding oxygen minimum zones in the Saanich Inlet - ESP_153SG_22_DNA (SPAdes) (version 2) | ecosystem: Environmental > Aquatic > Marine > Intertidal...
TAAAGCTCCTACAAACGCAGCGATGTAAATCGTAATTTCTTCTACCCTTGGGATGTACATGATATTTAAATAATCAGAGAAAATTATATTTCCTGATACCCAAGCAAAAATTCCTAAGGTCAATACAATGATTGCCGAGGTTCCTGCCGCCAAACCATCTATTCCATCAGTTAGATTCGCGCCGTTTGAAACGGCTGTGATGATAAAAATAACAACCAAAACAAAAACGATCCATGCATATTTTTCTAAACCCGGATGAATCCAAGTGATCAAATCGGCATAATTAAACTCGTTTGATTTCACAAAAGGGATGGTTGTTTTGGTCGATTTTGTTTCTGGGTAAAACTGAATTGTGGACTGTTGACTCGCTGCGGTCTCAACCTGTATATTGGCGGATATTTTTTCTTTAATTGTTACATCATCATGAAAATATAAAGTCGTTCCGACGATGATTCCCAATCCAATTTGACCTAATACTTTAAATCGACCTTTTAGGCCTTCTTTATCATTTTTGAATTTTTTTATATAATCGTCTATAAATCCTATGACTCCCATCCATAAGGTAGTAATGAGTAATAAAATGATATAAATATTATCTAACTTGGCTAATAATACAACAGGGATTAGAGTGGCAAAAATAATAATCAGTCCTCCCATGGTTGGTGTGCCCGCCTTTTCTTTTTGACCTTCTAATCCTAAATCACGAATAGTTTCACCAACTTGTTGTTTTTGAAGAAAACGAATAATGCGTTTCCCAAAAATGGTTGAAATCATTAGTGATAAAATAATTGCAACTGCTGCCCTAAAGGTTATAAACCCAAAAAGAGAGGCTCCTGGAAATTGGTGCGATTCTTCTAAATATTTGAATAAATAGTACAGCATATTATTTGTTTAATTGTATTAGAAATTCTTTTGTTATTTTATAATCATTGAAATCACTTCTAACCCCATTGACCTCTTGATAAGTTTCATGCCCTTTCCCAGCAACAAGAATGATGTCATTAGACTGCGCTAACTGACAGGCCGTTTTAATTGCTTGCTTACGATTTGTAATTGACATGGTTTTTTTGGAGTGCTGTGCTTCGACACCAACTTCCATTTCAGAAATAATTTTATCAGGATCTTCTGACCTTGGGTTGTCGCTTGTAAAAATAACTTTAGTACTCAAAGCAGACGCAATATGCGCCATCTTTGGACGCTTAGAACGATCTCGATCGCCACCACATCCAACCACTGTTATTAGTGTTTCATTTTTGGATCGAATTGTATTTATTGTTTCCAATACATTTTTTAGAGCATCTGGGGTGTGTGCGTAATCGATAATAGCCGTGATGTTTGTATTTGATTTAAAGTACTCAAACCTACCATTAACATTGTCAAGAGCACTCATTATACGCAAGATCTCATCTGATTTTAATCCCAATAGTTCGGCAGTACCATAAATTGCAGTTAAGTTATACGCATTAAAATCACCTATCAACTTGACCCATACTTCGCTGTCATTTATCTTTAACAAAAGGCCGCTAAATTGATTTTCCAAAATCTGAACACGATAATCTGCATAACTTTTTAAAGCATAGGTAGATTGCTTGGCTTTGGTGTTTTGAAGCATCACCAATCCGTTTTTATCATCGGCGTTTACAAGTGCAAATGCAGTTGCTGGCAATTGATCGAAAAATGATTTTTTTACATCCCTATATTCTGAAAATGAAGCGTGATAGTCCAAATGATCATGAGAAAGATTTGTAAAGACACCTCCCTCAAAATGCAACCCTTCTGTTCTATATTGATGAATTCCATGGGAACTGACTTCCATAAAACAAAACTCAACCCCCTGAGTATTCATTTGGCTTAAGTACGAATTGATTACTACAGGGTCAGGAGTGGTATGTGTGGCAGAAAATGTTTCGTTATCCACCATGATTTTTACGGTAGAAATAAGCCCTACCTTATAACCCGCTAGTTTAAATAATTCATAAAGAAGTGTTGCAACCGTAGTTTTGCCATTGGTCCCAGTAATTCCTATCAACTTTAAATTTTTGGAAGGATTTTCATAAAAATTAGAGGCCATAAACGCCAAGGCTCTTGCTGCACTCTTAACTTTTATATAGGTAATCTCTGCAACTAATTGCTCGGGTAAGTCTTCACAAACAATGACCACTGCTCCTTGATCAATTGCTTTATAAATAAATGCATGACCATCAAAAACACCTCCATTAATCGCCACAAAAATACTGTTCTGCTCAACATTTCGGGAATCGTATTGTATGCTAGAAATCGATCGGTCAATGGATCCAATGATGGTTTCAACAGGCGTTTTCTGTAATATGTTTTTTAGGTTCTTCATGATAAAACGAGCGTTATTACAGATTGAGGTTTTACTTTTTGACCACTTTTTATCGATTGTTCTGAAACGGTTCCATTACCCTGAATTTTAACCTTTAGACCCATGTTTTCTAAAATAGAAATTGCATCCATAGCCGACATCCCTTTTAAATTAGGCATGATCGTTTTATACTTTTGAGCTACAGCATAATAATTATCATAACTTGCTTTAACAAGTTCGGACTTTTTATTGAGGTCATTTATCTCATCAATTACAGGAGCATCTGTGAAGATCTTTTGTGCAATTTTTTTGAACACTGGTCCCGCCACATCAGCGCCATAATACCCAACACTTTTATCGGGTTCATGAATGACTACAATGCAAGAATATTTTGGATCATCTGCAGGGAAATAACCTGAAAAAGAGGAGATATAATTCAACTGATCTTTATTTACATAATCCTTTTGACAGGTTCCTGTTTTGCCTGCCATAGAAAATTTGTCGGAGTACAAGCCATGCCCAGTTCCGTGCTCTTTTTCTACCACATTTTTAAGGAGTTGTTGTAGTTTTAAAACCGTTTCTTCGGAACAAATTCGGGGGTTTATAACCTCTGTACTAAAGGTTTCTATGGAAGTGTCAATTTGTTTAATTTCACGTAAAAACTTTGGACGCACCATAACGCCATCATTTGCAATGGCATTATAAAACGTCAAGGTTTGAAGCGGCGTAAAAGAAACGCCATATCCATACGCCATCCATTGCAGTGCAATACCGCTCCAGCGTCCATTTTTAATTCTTGGATCTGGAATAATCGATTTTCCTTCTCCAATAAGTGGAAGTCCAAGAGAGTCTTTAAGGTTCATTCTGTACAATCCATCCACAAATTTTTGAGGATTCTCTTTATATGCATTGTGAATTACCTTTACAATCCCTGTATTAGAAGATACTTCAAAGGCTTCTGCAACCGAAATGTTGCCATATCCCCCTTTTTTAGAATCTTTTACTTTTTTACCATAATAGGACAAGACCCCATTTTTAGTGTCTACCATTGTGGTGGTATCAATAACTTTATCTTCTAAAGCGACTGCCAAGGCCATGAGCTTAAAAGTTGAGCCAGGCTCGTGCGATTCACCAACTGCATAGTTAAGACGTTCATAATACAGCCCTTCTTTATTTCGACCCAAATTAGAGATGGCACGTATTTCGCCTGTTTTGGTTTCCATAACAACCACAGTTCCATGATCGGCTTTGTAGTGTTCCAATTGCTCCAAAAGTGCATGGTGGGCGATGTCTTGAATATTGACATCAATGGTCGTGTACACATCATAGCCATCTTGTGGTTCCACCTGATTGTAATCCTCAATGGGTTTCCACTGTCCTTTGCCTATTTTTTGTTTGCGTCTTTGACCATCTTCACCTCTCAAATATTTTTCACCAAAAGCACCATCAATTCCAACACGGGTTACATTGCCTTGATCATCAAAACGCTCATAACCAATCAACCGCTGTGCAATGGATCCCATTGGATAATCGCGTTTTGTTGTTTGCTCGACTATAAGCCCTCCTTTGAAAGCACCTAAATTCAACAACGGAAAATCTCTAAATTGCAAATATTGGGAGTAATCTAAATTACGTGCTAACAGAAAGTAGCGGTTTTTATTTTCTCGGGCTAAACGCAACTTACGTTTATATTCCTCAGACGATGTATTATAAAAATTGGCCAACGAATCACATAAAGGTTCGACGAATGCTTCGTAATTTTTATGACTTGGAGTTACTAAATCAATACGGATATCATACTTAGGCACAGAGGTTGCCAACAAGCTGCCTCCCACAGAATACACATTTCCACGATTTGCTGGAATGATGTCGTCTTTAATTGTTCGGTTATCTGCAATACTGCGATACTGGTCGCCTTCAACAAATTGAATTGTAACTAATTTATACACTACCAAAAGCGCAAAAATGAACATCGCACCACTGGTGAAGTACAGTTTGTTCATTATAGACTTTTCAGTTGATTGCATTAAATTAATTAGTTTTTGAGTTAATGATAATTTTAAAAGGCGGATTGGACGATGGCTTAATTCCTAGCCCTGATAAGCGCTTTCGGATCACCGATTCCATTTTCAATTCCATCAATTGTGCACGAGTTTCTACATAGGTAGAACGGTAGGCTTTTACCTGCTCATTGAGTCTTGCAATTTTATAGACTTTACTATCTGCATTATGAGAACTTGCAATCATTCCGAGTGCAAGTGCTAAAAAAAAGAAAATCAGACGCCAATTTTTAAAAGCTCCATCGCTCACAAGAAAGGTTCCTTTTAAAATGTTGTACAGCTTGTTTTTCATTCGTCTGATTATGTATTTAGTTTCTCAGCAATCCTTAATTTAGCACTACGTGCTCTGTTATTTAGTTTTATTTCTTTTGCATCTGGAACAATCAAACTGCCTACTTTTTTTAGTGGGACTTCAAAGTTTCCAAATACATCTCTTTCAGGTTCTCCTTCAAACAACCCGTTTCTTATAAATCGTTTGACCAAACGGTCTTCTAAAGAGTGGTATGAAATAACACTCAATCGTCCTCCTTCATTTAACAACTCTGGAGTTTGCAATAAAAACGCTTTTAGAACCTCAATTTCTTGATTCACTTCAATCCGAATCGCTTGGTATATCTGCGCTAAAATTTTATTTTCTCTTCCACTAGGAAGGTGTTTTTTTAAAACAGATTTCAACTCAAAGGTGGTTTCTATAACTTTTTCGGCTCTTGCCGCTACAATGGTTTTTGCTAAGGCTGGAGCTATCCTTAATTCTCCATACTGCCAAAACACACGCTTTAAATCTTCTTCTTCATAGGTATTTACCAACGAATGCGCCGAAAGAGCATCTTGTTGATTCATCCGCATATCTAATTGAGCATCAAATCGGATTGAGAACCCCCTGTCAGCTTCATCAAATTGATGCGAGGAAACCCCAAAATCAGCTAAAATTCCATCGACAGATTTTATGCCATGGAATCTCAAAAAGCGTTTCACATGTCTGAAATTCTCATTTATTAATAAAAAACGAGAGTCCTCTATTGTATTTAAAAGAGCGTCTTTATCCTGATCAAAGGCAATTAACCTTCCTTTTGAACCTATAGATTTAAGTATTTTTCTGCTATGACCTCCACCTCCAAATGTCACATCTACATAGATTCCATCTTCTTTAATATTCAATCCCTCAACTGTTTCGTTGAGCAACACAGGGTTATGATAGTCCATCTGCATCATCTTGTCCCATTACATCTTCTGCTAAATCTGCAAAATCATTTGCAGCATCATCAATAGCCTTTTCGTATTTATCTTTATCCCAAATTTCAATAATATTCACTGCCGAAGTCACTACAATTTCTTTAGTGATTCCTGCAAAACCTACAAGGTCTTTTGGAATTAACAGTCGTCCTGAAACATCTAAGTCAACAGACTTGACCCCTGCTGTAAATCGTCTGATAAAATCATTGTTTTTCTTTTTGAATCGATTGAGCTTATTGACGTTTTGCATCATTGATTCCCACTCTTGCATTGGATATAACTCTAAACAAGGCTGGAAAACGGCACGTTTTAATACAAAGCCTTTTTCCGTAACAGAAGCAAGTTGCTTTTTAAATGCAACTGGCATCATGAGCCTGCCTTTTGCATCTACCTTACATTCGTATGTTCCAATTAATGTATTCACGTTGCGGTGTTCTGATTTATTATATACTTGAATTCAAAGCTAAAAAATATTTACCACAATTTACCACAATTTACCACTTTGTTAATAAATTTCTATAAACAGCATATAAAACCGATAAAATGCACTTATTTTAGGGTTATACCATAGACAACCAACAACTTACAAAGTGGTAAAGGCTATCAACAAAAGGTTGTTAATTACTTTTATGGAGTCAATATGAGGGTTTATACTGGCATTAAAAACGCTAAAATCAATTGACAGTTCGCTTTAAATATTCAAAACATTTTAAATTAAATTGTGTAGATTTGCCAGAGACCAATTTTTTTTGAATTAATATGAATTATAGTTTAAAGCAAGAGGGGAAATTCAACTATGTTGAAATCGGTGAAGGACAGCCAATTATAATTCTTCATGGATTGATGGGTGGACTAAGTAATTTTGATGGTGTTACTGAGTTTTTTAGTAAAAAAGGATATATGGTTGTTCTTCCTGAGTTACCTTTATATTCCTTGTCTTTACTTAAAACGAATGTTAAAAGTTTTTCAAATTACTTGAATGATTTTATCGAATTTAGAGGCTATAAAGATGTCATCCTTATTGGAAATTCACTAGGTGGTCATATAGGGCTGTATTATACAAAGCTATACCCTAAAGAAGTAAAAGCACTTATAATTACAGGCAGTTCTGGACTCTACGAAAGTGCAATGGGCAGTGGCTACACAAAACGTAGCGACTACGAAGTAATGAAAGCAAAAGCTCAAGAAGTGTTTTATGATCCTGAGGTGGCTACCAAAGCCATCGTTGATGAAGTTTATGAGACCGTAAATGACCGTAATAAACTCATAAAAATACTTGCTATTGCAAAAAGTGCCATTCGTCATAACATGGCAAAAGACCTCCCTGGAATTACAACCCCAACCTGTGTTGTATGGGGTAAAAATGATATTGTAACCCCCCCAAATGTTGCTGAAGAGTTTGACAAATTACTTCCTGACTCAGATTTATTTTGGATTGATAAATGTGGGCATGCAGCCATGATGGAGCACCCGGATCGATTTAATGAAATCGTATATGAGTGGTTTACTAAAAGAGGGTTTTAAAACATAACAGTTATGCAAATTAAAACGGCTACGTTTGTGGTAAGCAACCAAGAAGTCGGAAATTGCCCCACAAACAAACTCCCTGAATACGCTTTTATAGGACGCAGTAACGTTGGAAAGTCATCGCTCATAAACATGCTTACCAATCAAAAAAACTTAGCTAAAACATCTGGTCGCCCAGGGAAAACACAATTGATTAATCATTTTTTAATAAATAAAGATTGGTTTTTAGTAGATCTTCCTGGCTATGGCTATGCTCGTGTTTCGAAGGCCGCTAAAAAAACATTTCAAAAATTTATTACAGCTTATTTTAAAGAGCGTAATCAACTGATTTCTGCATTTGTTTTAGTTGATATTCGTCATGCTCCACAAACAATTGATTTGGCGTTTATGCAATGGCTAGGAGAGCATGGAATCCCTTTTTCAATCATTTTTACAAAAGCTGATAAACTACGTCCCAAAGCAATTGAAGATCACATCGATAAGTATAAAAGCATTCTTTTAGAAACTTGGGAAGAATTCCCTAATTACTTCGTTACCTCTTCTGCAAATTATACTGGAAAAGATGCGTTGTTAAATTACATCGACACTATAAATAAAGACCTCATCGCTTCGGCTAATAAATCACCTCTTCAATAACAGTTCCTGTGGCTCCGTTTGGTAAAGCAATCCCTAAAAGTGCCGAAATAGTAGGAGCAATGTCTGTCACACTAGTACGTTCGTATGTTTTTCCAGGCTGTATTCTGTTCCCATAAAACAAAAGAGGTACATGCGTATCATAGTTATATCCAGAGCCGTGTGTGGTGCCTTTAGGACCATATGAAATCACCCCTGGTTCAAGAGTAAAAAGTACGTCTCCAGAAAGTTTTTGGTGATAGCCGTTCTGAAGCATTTTCTCCACACCTTCTTTAAAATAATGCGTTTGCATTGTGGTAGCTGTATACGCCTTTTTAATGTGTGGGTAGCTGATAATTTCATTTACAACAAATTTCTGTACATCTTCTAAGCTGACTTTCAATGCAGTAATACGTTGGTGATTTAAAAACACTTGGTTGTTACTGATTTTCATGATTAGGTCCGAAACGCCATACTTCTTTTTTATATTCGTATATAAAGACGCAAAACTATTTTCTGGTACATAGCCACTAGGAATATGAACATCCGTTAAAAAAGATGGAACCTCAACAGCTCCGTGATCAGAAGTTAAAAACAACGTGTAATTTCCTGCGCCCACCTTAGTATCTAGGTAATTGAGCAAACGCTCTAATTCTAAATCTAAACGCAAATACGTATCTTGTAGCTCTACCGAGTTGATCCCAAAATTATGTCCAATATAATCCGTAGAGGAATAGCTTACGGTTAAAAAATCCGTATAATCATCTACTCCCAAACTTTCAGCTTCGATGGCAGACAAGGCAAAGTCTGTAATCATTGTATTTCCGAAAGGTGTGCTTTTAATAATATTATAACCCTGGTTTAGTTCCATTAAGGCTTTTAAATCATAAGGAAACTCAGGTGTTGATTTTCCATTAAAGCCTTGTTCATAATCGGACAAATCAGAACCACTTTCATCATAAAGACTGATATCATAGAGTGTATTCCATGGTTTTAAATAGGATGCTATATTCGAGGGGGTGTTAAAATCCTGAACCCATTGTGGAAGTGTATCCATATAATAGGAACTTGTCATCCATTTTCCTTCATTTAACCCTTCAAACCAATACGCTCCATTAGCTGTATGTCCTGAAGGGAACACAGCTCCACGGTCTTTAATAGAAACGCCTATTGTTTTTCCGTTCATTTGTGTAAACAATCTATTTTGATCGGCAAGGGTGGTAACCTTCATATTTCGAGGAGATACTTGTCCATATTTTGCAGCGGCCCCTACAGGGGTATACGCTTTATCTGTTGTGCAATAAACAGTTGAGTTTGACGCTTTATCATACCAACTATTCCCAATAATTCCGTGCACACTTGGGGTGGTGCCTGTAAAAACTGAAGCATGACCAGGCGCTGTATAAGTTGGGATAAAATTAAAATGATGATTATTACAACTGTAGCCTTGATTTATCAACCTTAAAAATCCATTGGCAGAATATTTATTTTTGAAACGATTCAAATAATCAAATCGCATTTGATCGACCACTACTCCTACCACGAGCTTTGGTTTCGAAGTTGTTTTATCTAAATTATTGGGAATGAAATATTCAGAGCTGTTTTTACAAGAAAAAATCCCTAAAAATAAAAAGAGGCAACAAAATTTTGGAAACTTCATAGTTAAGACTTGTTTATGGTCAAAAATACATCATTTTTTAATGATTCCATTTTAATAACTACAAATTAATGGGGAGTTTTTTTTACTTTAGCGTTAATTACATTTTTATGAACTACCTCCACAATATTGGCTCTTATTTTATAATGATTGGACAAATGTTTCGCAAACCGACCAAATGGTCTGTAATGAAGCAATTGATTCTAAAGGATATTGAAGATTTAATTATCGGTTCTATTGGTATTGTTGCATTTATCTCATTTTTTGTTGGTGGAGTTGTGACCATACAAACAGCTCTTAATATTGACAATCCATTGATTCCAAAATACCTTGTAGGTTTTGCCACACGTCAATCTGTTATTTTAGAATTTGCTCCCACTTTTATTTCTGTTATTATGGCTGGAAAAATGGGATCTTTTATAACTTCTAGCATTGGAACGATGCGTGTTACCGAACAAATTGACGCTTTAGAAGTAATGGGAATCAACTCTATAAATTACTTAGTATTTCCAAAAGTTATTGCGCTTTTCTTATACCCTTTTGTAATTTCAATCGCTATGTTTTTAGGAATTATTGGCGGAATGGCTGCCTGTGTTTATGGCGGGTTTTCAAGTTTTGAAGATTATGTAACTGGTGTACAAATGGACTTCATTCCTTTCCATATGGCTTATGCCTATATTAAAACATTTGTATTTGCCTTTGTATTGGCCACCATCCCTTCCTTCCACGGCTATTATATGAAAGGTGGTGCATTGGAAGTCGGTAAAGCAAGTACGACAGCTTTTGTTTGGACGAGTGTATCCATCATCCTATTAAATTATATTTTAACTCAAATGTTACTAAGCTAATGATTAAAGTCAAAAACCTACATAAATCATTTGGAAACACTAAAGTCTTAAAAGGAATTTCTACTGTTTTTGAATCTGGAAAAACCAACCTTATCATTGGACAAAGTGGATCTGGAAAAACGGTTTTACTAAAGTGTTTACTTGGGCTTTTTGACTATGAAGAGGGCAGTATTGCATATGATAAAAGCATATTTTCAACCCTTTCGGATAATGAAAAAAGAACTCTACGTTCGCAAATAGGTATGGTTTTTCAGGGTGGGGCTCTGTTTGACTCCTTAACAATTGCGGAAAATGTCATGTTTCCTTTAAGGATGTTTACAAAGCAATCGCGAAGCGAAATGGAAGACCGAGTAAATTCTGCTTTGAAACGTGTGAACCTAGAAGCCGCCCATGACAAAATGCCTAGTGAAGCCTCTGGTGGAATGCAAAAACGCGTTGCAATTGCAAGAGCGATTGTAAATAATCCTAAGTATTTGTTTTGTGATGAACCCAACTCTGGTTTGGATCCTAAAACTGCTATTGTTATAGACAATTTAATTCAAGAAATTACCCACGAAAATAATATTGTAACAGTAATCAACACCCATGACATGAATTCTGTCATGGAAATTGGTCAAAATATTCTATTCCTAAAAGATGGACATAATGCTTGGGAAGGCAGCAAGGACACCATTTTTAGGACGGATAATAAAGCCGTTACAGATTTTGCATACTCCTCTAACTTATTTAAAAAAGTACGTAAAATGTACCTAGAAGAACATTGATTCTTAATTACTAATTACCTCAATATCATCTGTCTCAAGTTCTTTTTCGATCCAAGTTTTTAAAGCTTGTTTTCTAAGGACTACCAGACTATCTGACAAAGCAGAATTCCATTTTGTTTTAATCAGCGTTATTGTATCTGCATCTCTAAAATTTGAAGATACCAACATTTTTGCATAGCCAAAAGATTCTAAGTTAGAAAATTGAATTTTAGCATCTTTCGATAGGCTTAAAAACACTTTTGAATCCATATCGTTTTTATTGGAATTGAGGGCTAATTTAAGACTATCAATATCTATTTCAAGTGTAGCAATGATGCTGTCTCGTTTTTCAATTTTATCTATTGCTACATCATAGAGGTCCAATATTTTATCTGCACTTCTATTTTTATTTCCATTAATAACCAAACTAAACTCTTGAAGGTACTCATAGCCTTTCAACTCATTTATTAGGTCTGATTTGGTGGCTTCAGAAATTTCTCCATTAAAATTTAGAGTAATCAATTTCTTACCCAAGTCAATTTTTTCGCGCTGAAGCCAAAGGTTATCGTTCTGATTAATTTCGGATTCTAAATATATTTTATAATCCTGCTCATAACGAGTTTCTTGTAAAACATTATAAAATGTCCAACCAGCTGGAAGCATCGCCGCCAAAGCCAAGAGCGTTGCAATGCGAGCAATGTTTTTTCTACGCTGCGAATTGGCATATTTTAACATCGGAAACCTCAAGATCTTTAAAACCAAAAATGTAGCTAAAGCAATAAAAATTGTATTGATTGTAAACAAATACATGGCACCAAAAAAGTAATCAAAATTACCCTGAGACAATCCGTAGCCTGCGGTACACAAAGGAGGCATTAAGGCTGTAGCGATTGCTACACCAAAAATCACACTTGCAACAGTTCCTTTTTTGGTTCTTGCAATGATGAGTGCAAGACCTCCAAAAAATGCAATAAGAACATCTCTAATATCGGGTTTAACACGTCCCAATAATTCCGAGTTGTCTTGACTTAATGGAAACAGGTAAAAGAATAAAAAAGCAGTTAACAGACTCAAAACGAGCATGGTTGCTAAATTGATTAAGGATTTTCTTAGGGTATCAATATCATTAATCGCAATTGAGAGTCCAATTCCAAGTATAGGACCCATAAGTGGTGATATTAACATCGCTCCGATGACTACGGCAGTCGAATTAGCATTCAACCCAACCGATGCCACAAAAATAGAACATATCAAAATCCAAGCCGTAGCGCCTTTAAATGGAATGTCCATTTTTATAGCGGCTATTGTCGCCTCTCTATCCGTATCATGTCTAAAGTCTAAGAGTTCAATTATAAATGTTTTTAACGAGATCCAAAGCCCTTTAGCATCTTCTTTAACAGCAGCCTTAGATTGCTCTGTGTTTACATTTTCTAACTCTTGATTTAGATTATTATCCATAATTAAATGTGTTGATCTCCAAATTTATCCTTCACTCGTTCACGTAATTGCTTAATGTCTTGTTCTTTAGTCTTTGGAAAGATAAGTAAAATTTCCTTTTCTTCTACCACTATAAAATCATCTAAACTATCAAGGACAACTATTTTATTCGTATCCGTTTTTATCATATTCCCAGAGGAATTTTCAGCCAATAAACGGGTGTTAACAACCGCATTTTCTGATGAACTGTCAGAAATTTTATCATACAGACTTCCCCATGTCCCTAAATCATTCCAGTCAAAAGTAGCGGGGATGACATAGACGTTTTCACTGGGCTCCATAATTGCATAATCTACAGAAATGTTTTCTGCATTCTTATAATTCTCTAACACAAAAGTGGTTTCAGTTTCAGTATTATAATGGCTTAGTCCTTTAGCAAAAAGTGTGTATAATTTTGGTTGATGCGTTTCAAATGCTTTCAACACACTAGCTGTGGACCAAATAAAAATGCCTCCATTCCAAAGAAAATTTCCTTGTTCCAAAAAGCCTTTGGCGGTTTCGTAAGTTGGTTTTTCACGAAACTGAAGGACTTTCTTTTCAGGGGTTTGGCTTGCTTTGTTATATTCAATATAACCATAGCCTGTATTGGCAAAAGTTGGTTTTATTCCTAAGGTCATTAGCACCTCTGAGTGTTCAGAAAAATCAAATGCATTTTGAAGATTCGAAATAAATGCCGATTCATCCTCAATCCAGTGATCACTTGGTGCGACAACCATAACAGCCTCTGGATTTTGTTTATGAATTTTAAGCGATGCCATTAAAATACAAGGGGCTGTATTTCGCATGGCGGGCTCTGCAATTATTTGATTCTTATTGATTTGAGGCAATTGTTCCAACACCAAATCGGAGTAGCGCTCATTGGTTAAAATCAATATATTTTCTTTGGGAATCAAACCCTCTAAGCGTGAAACTGTCTTTTGTAAGAGCGTCTGACCCGTTCCAAGCATGTCGTGAAATTGCTTTGGAAACGATTCTTTACTTACTGGCCAAAACCGAGAGCCAACGCCACCGGCCATTATAATCGCATAATAATTTTTGTTCATCTTCATTTATTCAATAATAAGTTCAACTTCGGCATTGGGATTAAAAACATAAAGTCGGCCTGAGTCCAATTCGGTACATTCAAAACGGGTTCGTCTTTTAGAACCTTTTCGGAACAGTTTTCCATTATACAATCGAAACGTAGCCCCTAGAGGCACCTCAAAGATAAATGTTTTTCCGTTAGGAGCATCGTATTGCTTGAGTTTCAAGGCCAAAACAGGATCTGAGTCGCTACTCGCTTTTGGATTTTTGAAATGCATTGCTAATAAAGGCAAGACATCCGTTGGAAAAATTTCGGGACGTATAAAGGGTAGCATTAAATGCTGAAAAACTGATTTCCATTCGGGGCCATGTGGCTTGATCGTCTTTCCATAAGTATTATAGGCTTCAAAATGCGCTATTTCATGGATTAAGGTGATTAAAAACCGGTAGGTATTTAAATTGGAGTTGATTGTGATTTGATGTTTTCCATTTGGTAAGCGTCGGTAATCTCCATGGCGTGTTTTGCGCTCTTTCTTAATTTTAACCACTAAATTATCGTGTAACAACAACTGAGTTACTTGTTCATAAGCAGCTTTTGGAATAAAATCTTGTAAAGTATCAACCATAAGCCCTCAAATTACATACGTTCAGGCATCTGAATTCCTAAAAGACTAAACGCATTTTTGATGGTTGTAGCAACGGCTTGTGAAAGCTGCACTCTAAATCTAATTTTGGAAGTGCTATCTGCACCCAAAATAGATACATTTTGATAAAAAGAGTTGAACTCCTTAACCAAATCATAAGCATAATTTGCCACTAAAGCAGGACTGTAATTGGAGGCTGCTTGTTGAATCACTTCTGGAAATAATTGCAATTGTTTGAGAAGTGATTTTTCTTTGTCGTGCAATGTATACTTCAATAAGGGTTTCCCTATTTCTACGGGTGATTTTCTTAAAATAGCTTGAATTCGCGCATAGGTGTATTGTATAAATGGCCCTGTATTTCCCTGAAAATCTACGGAGGCTTGAGGGTCAAACAAAATCCGTTTCTTTGGATCGACTTTCAAAATAAAATATTTCAAGGCGCCTAAACCTATTGTGGTGTAGGTTTCCGCTTTTTCATGTTCTGAATAGCCTTCAAGCTTCCCTAATTCTTGAGAAATCTCTTTGGCAGTAGAAGCCATTTCAACGATTAAATCGTCTGCATCTACCACAGTTCCTTCGCGACTTTTCATCTTTCCACTCGGCAAATCAACCATGCCATAGCTTAGATGTGTTAAGTTTTTAGCCCAATCAAACCCTAATTTCTTTAGAATTAAAAACAAGACTTTAAAATGATAATCTTGTTCATTTCCTACGGTATAAACCATTGCTCCGACATCTGGAAAATCTTTCAAACGCTGGATTGCAGTGCCAATATCCTGAGTCATATAAACGGCCGTTCCGTCGGCTCTTAAAACAATTTTTTCGTCCAATCCGTCGGATGTTAAATCACACCAAACCGAGCCGTCTTCTTTTTTAACAAAAACACCTTTTTGGAGTCCCTCTTGAATAAACGATTTTCCCAATAAATAGGTTTGACTCTCATAATAGTAGCTGTCAAAATCTACTCCTAGTGCATTATAAGTAACTTCAAACCCAGCATATACCCATGCGTTCATTTGTTCCCAAAGTGACACCACAGCGGCATCTCCAGCTTCCCATTTAAGTAGCATGTCTTGGGCTTCTAATATAATAGGAGCTTGCGCTTTGGCTTCTTCATTGGAGAGCCCTTTTGCTTCTAACGCTTTGATCTCTTCTTTATAAACTTGATCGAATTTTACATAGTAATTTCCAACTAGCTTATCGCCTTTTAATCCTGTAGATTCTGGAGTTTCATTGTTGCCGTAACGCTGCCATGCCAACATGCTTTTACAAATATGAATACCACGGTCGTTGATAATTTGAGTTTTGTAAACTTTTTTGCCTGATGCTTTCAAAATTTCAGACACACTATAACCTAAAAGATTATTTCTAACGTGTCCTAAGTGGAGGGGTTTGTTGGTGTTTGGAGAGGAATACTCAACCATCACGGCCTGATCATCTGAAGGTCTTACAAACCCAAAGGTAGGGTTTGCACACATCGTTTGAAAGAATGTCATAAAATAAGCGTCCGAAAGGACGAGATTCAAAAATCCTTTGACCACATTATAACCAACGACTTCATCAACATGTTCTGATAAATAAGCCCCTAAATCTTCACCCAATTGGGCTGGGTTCATTTTTATGATTCGCAGCATTGAAAAGGTAACCACTGTAATATCACCCTCAAAATCTTTGCGAGTTGCTTGAAATTCAACCGTTTCTAAAGGAGTATTGTAAAGCGTAACAATCGCTTGTTTTATATGTTGTGATAAGGATTCCTGAAGTGTCATTGTATATCTGATTTCAGTTACAAATATACATCTTTTTTAATCCTAATTTGAGGCTGATTTGGGTAAAAACACTTCCGCCATCATGCAACGTGCACTCCCTCCACCACACGCTTCGATGGTATCTAAAGGACTTGATAAGATTGTTGCATGTCCTTCTAACATCTGTACTTGAGAGGGTCGTAACGAATCCAAAGCTGACTGACTCATTACCAGGTAGCTACGATGATCTGTACCTTTAAGCTGTAGCATATTTCCTGCAAAATTATTCACTTGATCTTCTGATATTTCGATTATTTTTTTTCCATCTTCATGAAGGTGTTTAAGAAGATTTTTTCGTTCTTTTTTATCATCGATACTTGCCAAACAAACCACTGCAAAAGTGGTGCCTAAACACATCATAACGTTGGTATGGTAGATGAGTTTGCGCTTGTCATTGACGGTTTGGTAGGCTGAAAACACTACTGGAGTGTATTCAAAATCTTCACAAAACTCAATAAACAATTCTTCATCGGCTCTTGCCGAAAGTGCACAATAGGCTTTTTGATTTTCACGATCCAACAAAATACTTCCTGTCCCTTCTAAATAAACACCATCCGTTTCTGCTTCCGTATAATCAACGACTGTGTCTATCACAAAACCTTCTGCTTCTACAGCTTCTAGGATTGATTCCTTACGTTCGAGCCGACGGTTTTTGGCAAACATAGGATATAAGCCAATCGTGCCATTTTTATGAAATGAAATCCAATTATTAGGGAAAATTGAATCTGGTGTGTCAAATTCTTTGGTGTCTTGCACCACAATCACCTGAATGTTTGCTTTTCTAAGTTTTTCGACCATGCTGTCAAATTCTTGAGTAGCCATGGCATTCACAGTTTCAGGAAGGATGTTTTCTGAATTTTTTTGGTAAAAATTATTCACCGCTGTTTGTTCGTTCATACGAAATTGAACAGGGCGAATCATTAAGACTGTATTGGTGATTTGTGACATTTTAGTTTCGGATTAAGGGAAGGGTTGAACAGCGAAGTAAACCACCTTGCTTAGATGTCTCGGCATAGGGAACTTGCTCAACTGTGAATCCTTGAGCAGTGAGCCAAGTATTTAAGCGTGTAAAATTTTGTTCTGAAATCACCACATCTTTTGAAATAGAAAATACATTGCAATTCATTTGAGACATTTCTTTGGGAGTGACTACAAAAACATTGTCTTTTCCAAAAAAATCAAGCAACCATTCAAAGTCGGATTTATTTAAAAATCCCTGATCATGAATCAAAGCTTTTCCGTTTCCTAAGGGTTGAAAACAACAATCTAAATGCAGAGCATTTTCAAGTGGATTTGCGTTTGATTTACGAAGTTCAAAAGTTTTAACCTTTTTATGTGGAAATAATTCCTGAATTGCTTCCGCTGCCTGAAGGTTTGTTCGAGCTGTAATATAATCGGGATAATCAGTGCCAGAATATATTCCGATAAACACATAGTCGTTACATAAAATAACATCACCACCTTCGACATGACAGGCTTCTGGCAGTTCTATAATATCGTCTGGATTGATTTTTTTTAGAAGGGTTTCTAATGCCTCATATTCTTTAGCACGATCGGGAAGTATATTGGATTTAATAAATTTGTTATCAATTACAAAGGCAATATCCCGCGCAAATATTTGATTGCAATTTTCGATAATAATAGGTCTAAAAACTTCGATCTCATATTTTTGAAATACAGCCATTACGGCCAGCATTTCACGTTGCATATCTGCTTCGGTCGGATAAGTGCCCGATAGCACATGAGATAAGCTACTGGGGTCATAACAATTTTCTATAGAGGGGATGGGACCATTGCTTTGCGCTGTTCCAAAAAGAACCGATTTCAAACGTGCATACTCGTTATTTACATGAAGTTTTAGCATGTTGTATAATCCTTTAGCAGGTTTATTTAGCAACAGATTTGAACGAACGAGAAGTACTACCTGTATAAATCTGACGCGGTCGGCCAATTGGTTCTTTACGTAAGCGCATTTCGCGCCATTGACCAATCCAACCTGGGAGACGGCCCAAAGCAAACATTACGGTAAACATTTCTACAGGGATTCCCATTGCACGATAGATAATTCCGGAATAAAAATCGACATTAGGGTATAGTTTTCTATCCACAAAATATGCGTCTGTTAAGGCTTCTTGTTCAAGTGCTTTGGCGATATCTAATATAGGATCTTCTACTCCTAAATCATTTAAAACTTCGTCGGCGGTTACCTTAATGATTTTGGCACGAGGATCAAAATTTTTATAAACTCTATGTCCAAAGCCCATTAATCTGAAAGGATCGCTTTTATCTTTGGCTTTTGACATGTATTTTTTGGTGTCTCCTCCATCTGTTTTGATGGCTTCTAACATTTCTAATACTGCTTGATTTGCACCACCATGAAGTGGACCCCAAAGTGCCGAAATTCCTGCAGAAATAGAGGCAAATAAACCTGCATGTGAAGACCCAACGATTCGAACCGTAGAGGTCGAACAGTTTTGCTCGTGATCGGCATGAAGGATGAGTAGTTTATTTAAAGCATTCACCAATATTTTATTCTGAACGTAGTCTTCATTTGGCTGCTTAAACATCATTTTTAAGATGTTTTCTATATAGCCCAAAGAGTTGTCTCCATAGTCTAGTGGAAGTCCTTGTTTTTTTCGCATGGCCCACGCCACTAAAACAGGGAATTTACCCAAAATTCTAACAAACGACTTATACATATCTTCTTCAGAATCCACATTCACAGAAGATGGATTAAATGCTGTGAGGGCACTGGTTAGGGAGGACAATACTCCCATTGGGTGTGCCGATTTTGGAAATGCATCGATTATTTTTCGGATGTCATCATCTACAATCGATTCAGATTTGATGTCGGCATGAAATTTATCCAAGGCTTCTTTGGTTGGTAGTTCTCCAAAAATCAATAGATAAGCGACTTCTAGGAAGTCTGCTTTTTCGGCCAATTCTTCAATTGAGTAGCCTCTGTATCTAAGAATTCCCTTTTCTCCGTCCAAAAATGTAATCTCACTAACACAAGAACCCGTATTTTTAAATCCAGGATCTATGGTTGTCACTCCTCCTGTAACAGCTCTTAAAGTGCTAATATCAATCGCAACTTCATTTTCAGACCCTATATATGTTGGGAATTCATGTTTTTGACCGTTAATTTCTAAGATTGCTTTTTTTGACATTTATTGGGATTTTTTAATTAATTTTTGTTTTTGTAACCGGTAGCGAAATTACAAAAAAAAAATGTTTTATTGATAAGGCTAAGAGAGAAAGTGTAAGTGTGGGTTTGTTTTATAAATCCTATAATTTAACATCTATCTGCTAAACTAGACTTTTACATAACGGTATAAAAAAAAGACTGCCTTTTCGGGCAGTCTTTTTCTTTCTACAAAAGAACTACTTATTTTATTTTAAACGCTTTTTCTTGTGGGAAATAAGCGGTTTCTGCTAATTCTTCTTCAATACGAAGGAGTTGGTTGTATTTTGCCATACGGTCACTTCGTGAGGCAGAACCTGTTTTAATTTGACCTGTATTTAACGCCACAGCCAAATCGGCAATGGTATTGTCTTCGGTTTCACCAGAGCGGTGTGACATTACAGAAGTGTAACCTGCATTGTGCGCCATATTTACCGCTGCAATTGTTTCGGTAAGTGTTCCAATTTGATTTACTTTAATCAAAATTGAGTTGGCTATATTATTTTCAATTCCTTTTGAAAGACGTTCTACATTGGTTACAAATAAATCGTCTCCAACGAGCTGAACTTTGTCTCCAATTTTGTCTGTAAGGTATTTCCAGCCTTCCCAGTCGTTTTCATCCATTCCATCTTCGATAGAAATGATTGGGTAGTTGGCTACTAATTCTGCTAAGTAATCTGCTTGTTGTTGACTTGTACGTACCTTTCCATTTTGACCTTCAAATTTTGTGTAATCATAATGCCCATCCACATAAAATTCGGCCGCAGCACAATCCAATGCGATCATGACATCATCTCCTAAATTATAGCCTGCATTCTTCACTGCTTTTGCGATGGTTTCTAACGCATCTTCTGTTCCTCCTTCTAAGTTTGGAGCAAACCCACCTTCGTCTCCAACAGCAGTACTGAGACCTCTGTCATGTAATACTTTTTTGAGGTTATGAAAAATTTCAGTCCCCATTTGCATGGCATGTGTAAAGTTTTTGGCTTTGACAGGCATGACCATAAATTCTTGAAATGCGATCGGTGCATCACTGTGCGAGCCTCCATTGATAATATTCATCATTGGAACTGGTAAGGTGTTTGCACTGACCCCACCAACATAACGGTATAATGGAATTCCTAATTCGGCGGCTGCTGCTTTTGCTGCTGCTAAGGAGACTCCAAGAATAGCGTTGGCACCAAGCTTTGATTTGTTGGGGGTACCATCTAAATCGATCATAACTTGATCGATTCGGTTTTGTTCAAATACAGAAATACCCAATAATTCTTGAGCAATAATAGCATTCACATTTTCTACTGCTTTTAAAACGCCTTTTCCCATATAAGCTGATCCGCCATCGCGTAATTCAACCGCTTCATGTTCTCCAGTAGATGCACCAGATGGTACTGCTGCTCGACCGATAAATCCGTTTTCAGTAGTGACATCAACTTCAACTGTAGGATTTCCCCTTGAGTCTAAGATTTGACGTGCATGAATGTTAATTATGATACTCATAGTATTGTGTTTAAGTTATTTATAGAATACAAATTTACGAAAATGAATTTTTTTAAAATTATTCTCGAGTAGATTTATACAAATTATTAGCTAAAACGTTGTAGTAATTAAAAAAGAGGCGTTCTCACAATGACAAATCAAGGGTGTTCAGGGTTAGATTCCAAATAAAAGCGTGTGCGGCTGGTAATTTATTTTAAATTTTGAATGAACTGGTCAAACAGGTATGAAGAGTCGTGGGGTCCTGGACTGGCTTCGGGGTGGTATTGTACCGAAAAACAGTTTTTAGACTTCATCGCGATTCCTGCAACAGTGTCATCATTCAAATGTAAATGTGTTACTTCTAAATCCGAGTGGGCTTCTGCTTCTTCTCTATTGACTGCAAATCCATGGTTTTGAGAGGTAATTTCTCCTTTGCCTGTGACTAAATTCTTAACTGGGTGATTGATTCCTCTGTGTCCATTATGCATTTTATATGTAGAAACGCCATTTGCCAAAGCAATCACTTGGTGTCCTAGACAGATTCCGAATAATGGTAAGTTTTTTTCAATGATGGTTTTTGCCAAAGCTTGTGCTTCTACTAAGGGTTGTGGATCTCCAGGGCCATTGGATAAAAAATAGCCATCAGGATTCCATGCACTCAATTCCTCAAAGGTAGAATTAAATGGAAAAACTTTTATATAAACATCGCGATCAGCAAAGTTTCGTAATATATTTTTTTTGACTCCGATATCGAGTGCTGCTATTTTGTAGGTTGCATTTTCATCTCCAAAGTAATAAGGTTCTTTTGTGGATACTTTAGAGGCGAGTTCTAGTCCTTCCATTTGTGGAATTTCTGAAAGTTGTTTTTTAAGACCTTCAATGTTATCTATTTCTGTAGAAATAACAGCATTCATGGCACCATTTTCGCGAATATAACTGACGAGGGCTCTTGTATCCACATCCGAAATTGCAAATAAATCATGTGCATCTAAAAAATCAACAAGCGATCCATTGGAATCAACACGAGAATAATTGTAACTAAAGTTTTTGCAGATGAGTCCTGAAATTTTGATGGAATCGGATTCCATTTCTGTTTGATTCACCCCGTAGTTTCCGATATGAGGATTGGTAGTCACCATGAGTTGACCAAAATAAGAAGGATCGGTAAAAATTTCTTGATAGCCTGTCATGCCTGTATTAAAGCAAACTTCTCCAAAAGCAGTCCCTTCTTTACCTATTGCTTTTCCATAAAAAATTGTTCCATCTGCAAGAATTAAGACAGCTTTTTTTCGTGTTGTGTATTTCATTAGTGTTGAAGTGTTATTAACTTGTACAAAATTGCATAAAAAAAGGATAAACTAAAAAAGTTTATCCTTAAAATTTTAAATGCTTATTAACATTTATTCTTCTTCAGTAGTTGTGGTTGTTTCAACAGCGGCTACAGGTTTTGCAGCACCTCCTCTACGACTTCTACGAGTGGTCTTTTTCTTAGGTTGTTTGTCGGCATTATAAATTTCATTGAAATCTACTAATTCGATCATTGCCATGTCGGCGTTATCCCCAAGACGATTTCCTAGTTTGATGATTCGAGTATAACCACCAGGACGGTCTCCAACTTTAGTTGCGACTCCACCAAATAATTCGGCGACCGCTCCTTTTTGTCTTAATCTACTAAATACAATACGTCTGTTATGAGTTGTATCTTCTTTAGATTTTGTAATTAAAGGCTCAACAAATTGCTTTAAGGCTTTTGCTTTTGCAACCGTTGTATTGATACGCTTATGTTCGATTAAAGAACAAGCCATGTTTGCTAACATTGACTTTCTGTGCGCTGTTTTTCTGCCTAAATGATTTATTTTTTTTCCGTGTCTCATGACATTCTATTTAAACTTTATCTTGCATCAACTCAATTAAGAGGCGCAAATTATAAAGTAATTAATCTTTATCTAATTTGTATTTACTTAAATCCATTCCGAAGCTAAGGCCTTTTACATTGACTAACTCTTCAAGTTCTGTTAATGATTTTTTACCAAAGTTTCTAAACTTCATTAAATCGTTTTTATTGAAAGATACTAAGTCGCCTAAAGTATCAACTTCTGCCGCTTTCAAACAATTAAGTGCACGAACTGAAAGGTCCATGTCAATTAATTTTGTTTTAAGCAACTGACGCATGTGAAGTGATTCTTCATCATAAGTTTCAGTTTGTGCAATCTCATCTGCTTCTAAAGTGATACGCTCATCCGAGAATAACATGAAGTGGTGTATTAAGATTTTAGCTGCTTGTGTTAAAGCATCTTGAGGACTGATAGAACCGTCTGTCTGGATTTCGAAAATTAATTTTTCGTAATCTGTTTTTTGTTCTACACGAAAGTTCTCAACGCTGTATTTAACATTTTTGATTGGTGTGTAGATAGAATCTGTAAAGATTGTTCCTATAGATGCAGCAGCTTTCTTATTTTCTTCAGCAGGGACATATCCACGTCCTTTTTCTAGGGTCAATTCCATATTAATGGTTACTTTAGGATCTAAATTACAGATTACTAAATCTGAATTTAAAACTTGAAATCCAGAAATAAATTTCTGAAAATCTCCTGCAGTGATTTTATCTTGTCCAGAAATTGATATTGAAACAGACTCATTATCCACTTCGTCAATTTGACGCTTGAAACGTACTTGTTTCAAGTTGAGTATAATTTCGGTAACGTCTTCTACAACGCCAGGAATGGTAGAAAACTCATGTTCTACACCGTCCATTTTTACAGAAGTAATTGCAAAACCTTCTAATGAAGATAATAACACTCTACGTAAAGCATTTCCAACTGTGAGTCCATATCCTGGTTCTAGAGGTCTGAATTCGAATTTACCTTCGAAATCAGTAGAATCAATCATGATTACTTTATCGGGTTTTTGAAAATTTAATATTGCCATAATTGTCTTCGTTTTAATTGTTAAATAGTTGCGCGATTTATAAGTTTGAAGATCACAAATAAATCCTTTGGCTAAATACCAATATGATTAATTTATTATTTAGAGTAAAGTTCAACGATAAATTGTTCGTTGATGTTTTCAGGAATCTGAATACGTGCCGGAACGGAAACATAGGTTCCAGATTTTGTGTCGTTATTCCAAGTAATCCACTCATAAACTGCTGAAGAGTTTGAAAGAGCAGATTCAATAGTTTCTAAAGATTTAGATTTTTCTCTAACAGCAACAACATCGCCCGCTTTTAGAGAGTAAGAAGGAATGTTTACAATTCCACCGTTTACAGTAATGTGTCTGTGTGATACTAATTGTCTAGCACCACTTCTAGAACGAGATAATCCCATTCTAAATACAACATTATCCAATCTTGATTCACATAATTGTAAAAGGACCTCACCAGTAATACCAAGAGAAGCAGTCGCTTTTTTAAACATGTTTCTAAATTGCTTTTCTAATATACCATAAGTATATTTTGCTTTTTGCTTTTCCATTAACTGGATTGCATATTCAGATTTTTTACCACGACGTCTGTTATTTCCGTGTTGTCCTGGAGGATAGTTTCTTTTTTCAAAAGACTTATCTTCTCCGAAGATTGCTTCGCCAAACTTACGGGCGATTTTTGTTTTAGGACCAGTATATCTTGCCATTTCGTTTTGTTTTTTGAGAGTGATTGTGAATTAAGGTCTTAAGCTTATCCTTCGACAGTCGTTGATCTCTCGTTTATACTATTAATAAATTAAACTCTTCTTCGTTTTGGTGGTCTACATCCGTTATGTGGTGTAGGAGTTACGTCAATAATTTCAGTAACTTCAATTCCGCTGTTATGTAAAGAACGTATTGCTGACTCTCTACCATTACCAGGTCCTTTTACATACACTTTAACTTTCTTAAGACCTGCTTCTTTTGCAGGGCCAGAAGCGTCCTCGGCTGCTAATTGAGCTGCATAAGGTGTATTCTTTTTAGAACCTCTAAAACCCATTTTCCCAGCTGATGACCATGAGATCACGTCGCCTTTTTTGTTGGTTAATGAGATGATAATGTTATTAAAAGAAGCCGTTACGTGTGCTTCTCCCGTAGATTCTACGATAACTTTACGTTTTTTAGTACTTGACTTTGCCATATTACTAATTATTATTTAGTTACTTTTTTCTTGTTAGCAACTGTTTTTCTTCTACCTTTTCTAGTTCTAGAGTTGTTCTTGGTACGCTGTCCACGTAAAGGAAGTCCTGATCTGTGGCGAATTCCTCTATAACAACCAATGTCCATTAAACGTTTGATGTTTAGTTGGATCTCTGAACGAAGTTCTCCTTCAATTTTAAAAGCTCCAACAGTATCACGAATTCTTCCGATTTCATCATCGGTCCAGTCGGATACTTTAGTACTTTCATCAACTTTTGCTTCTGCTAATATTTCTTTAGCTCTACTTCTACCTATTCCATAGATATAAGTTAAAGAGATTACTCCTCTTTTTTGTTTTGGGATGTCTACCCCTGCAATTCTAGCCATAATTAACCTTGTCTTTGTTTGAACCTAGGATTCTTTTTGTTTATAACGTAAAGTCTTCCTTTTCTACGCACAATTTTACAATCTGCGCTTCTTTTTTTAATGGATGCTCTTACTTTCATCTTTTACTTCTTGTTAGTATCTATAAGTTATTCTTGCCTTAGATAAATCGTAAGGACTCATTTCTAGTTTTACCTTATCTCCTGGTAATAATTTAATGTAATGCATTCGCATCTTACCAGAGATATGGGCGGTCACAACATGACCATTTTCTAATTCAACTCGGAACATCGCATTTGATAATGCTTCGATAATGCTTCCGTCTTGTTCTATTGCTGCTTGTTTTGCCATGTATTTATATTGAGAGTCTTATTATTGGACTGCTTTTCTATTTTTACCTGTTTTCATCAAGCCATCGTAGTGTTTGTTCAACAAGTAAGAATTTACTTGTTGCATCGTGTCGATTGCAACTCCCACCATAATCAATAATGAAGTCCCTCCAAAGAATAATGCCCATCCTTGTTGGATATCCATCAAACGAACAATGATTGCTGGAAACACAGCAATAAGTGCTAGAAATATAGAACCCGGTAAGGTTATTTGTGACATTATTTTATCGAGGTATTCTGAGGTTTCCGAACCAGGTCGAATTCCAGGAATAAATCCTCCACTTCTTTTTAAATCATCAGCCATCTTATTGGTAGGAACTGTAATTGCTGTATAGAAATAGGTGAAAATAATGATGAGGAATGCGAATACAATGTTGTACCATAAACCAAACATACTATTTCCTGCAAAATTACTAACCAACCATTGACCGACAGTTGAGTCTTTCAAAATATCAAGACCTCCTAATAATCCCGGAACAAACATAATAGCTTGTGCAAAGATAATTGGCATTACTCCTGAAGCATTAAGCTTTAAGGGAATGTACTGTCTTGATCCCATGATATTTTTTTCGTAGCCACCAGAAGCGGTACGTCTTGCATATTGAACTGCTATTTTTCTAACGGCCATGACTAACATAACTGAGGCTAGGATGATAACAAACCATATTACAAGTTCTATCAATATTTTGATTAAGCCTCCTTGAGATTGATTCACTGCAGAATCAAATTCTTGTGCAAATGATAATGGCATGTTTGCAATGATCCCTACCATAATCAAAAGTGAAATTCCGTTTCCAATCCCTTTATCTGTAATTTTTTCTCCTAGCCACATTGCAAAAACACAACCAGTGACTAGAATTATGATAGAAGAGAAATAAAACACACCACCTTGACCTAAAGTAAAAGCCTGTGTGCCCCCCATTAGAGCAGGAAGACTTGTGAGGTAGGCTGGTGCTTGCACTAAACATATACCGATGGTTAACCAACGAGTAATTTGTGTTATTTTCTTTTGTCCGCTAGCGCCTTCTTTTTGTAGTTTTTGAAGGTAAGGTATTGCTATACCCATCAACTGAACTACAATAGAAGCCGAGATATAGGGCATAATTCCTAGGGCAAAAACCGAAGCTTTTGCAAAAGCACCACCTGTAAATGCATTTAAGAGTCCGAGAAGGCCTGAGTCTGTTTTGGATGCTAATGATCCTAACTGCGAAGCGTCAATTCCGGGAAGCACCACTTGTGCTCCAAAACGATATACCAATAACAGTCCTAAAGTCAGAATAATTCTATCTTTAAGTTCTGTAATTTTCCAAACGTTTTTTAATGTCTCTATAAATTTCATTTTATGGGGTATTATAGTGTTACAACTTCACCGCCGGCTGCTTCAATCGCTGCCTTAGCTGTTGCTGTGAATTTGTGTGCTGAAACTTTTAACTTCGCTTTCAACTCACCTCTTCCTAGAATTTTAATCAATTCGTTCTTACGCCCTAAACGCAATTCAACGATTGTTTCAAAATTTAATTCAGATTTAATTTTCTTTTCGTCAACTAATTGTTGAAGCGTATCAAGGTTGATTCCTTGGTAATCTTTACGGTTGATGTTTGTAAAACCAAACTTAGGTACACGTCTTTGTAAAGGCATTTGACCACCTTCAAAACCTATTTTTTTAGAGTAACCCGAACGTGATTTAGCTCCTTTGTGACCACGAGTTGCCGTACCACCTTTTCCAGAACCTTGTCCTCTACCAACTCTTTTACCTTGACTTTTAACTGAACCTGCAGCAGGTTGTAAATTACTTAAATTCATTTTTCAGTATATTTTAAGCTTCTTGTACAGAAACTAAATGTTTTACTTTATTGATCATTCCTAAAATATTAGGTGTCGCTTCATGTTCTATCGTTTGACCAATCTTTTTAAGGCCTAGCGCTAGTAATGTACGCTTTTGTCTTTGTGTACGATTGATCGCACTTTTTTGTTTTGTTACTTTTATCTTAGCCATCGTGTCGTAAATTAACCGTTAAAAACTTGTGCAAGAGAAATTCCTCTCTCTCGTGCTATTGACTTCGCATCTCTTAATTGAAGTAAAGCGTCAAAAGTAGCTTTTACAACGTTGTGAGGGTTGGAAGATCCTTGTGATTTGGATAAAACATCGTGTACTCCGACAGCTTCAAGGACAGTTCTTACAGCTCCACCAGCAATCACTCCTGTACCAGGTGCTGCAGGGATAATGTTTACTCTTGCTCCACCATATTTTCCTTTTTGTTCGTGAGGAAGTGTTCCTTTGATTAAAGGAATTCTTACTAAGTTTTTCTTAGCATCTTCAATTGCTTTTGCAATTGCACTTGCAACATCTTTAGATTTACCTAAACCATGTCCAACGACACCAGCTTCGTCACCGACTACTACAATCGCTGAAAATCCAAATGCTCTACCACCTTTTGTTACTTTTGTAACTCTTTGCACACCTACCAAACGGTCTTTTAAATCTAACCCACTTGGTTTTACTAGTTCTGCACTTTTGTATTTTTGATACATAATTTCTTTAGAATTTAAGTCCTGCTTCTCTAGCGCCTTCCGCTAATGATTTTACTCTACCATGATATAAATAACCACCTCTATCAAAAGTGATGGTTTCTACGCCAGCCTTTAGTGCTTTTGCCGCCACTGATTTCCCAACTAAAGTTGCAATTTCAGTTTTTGACCCTTTTACAGAGCTGATGTCTTTATCTCTTGAAGAAGCCGCACTAATGGTTACACCAGTAACGTCATCTACTAATTGAGCATAAATTTCTTTATTACTTCTAAAAACAGCCAATCGAGGCTGAGACGCTGTCCCAGAAACAATTTTACGTATTCTGTTTTTAATTCTTTGTCTTCTATCGTTTTTTGATAATGCCATAACTAAATTATTAAGCTGATTTACCTGCTTTTCTTCTTAATACTTCGCCTACAAACTTAATTCCTTTTCCTTTGTATGGTTCAGGCGCTCTGAAACCACGGATTTTAGCGGCAACTTGTCCAACAAGTTGTTTGTCGTGCGACGTTAATTTAATAATTGGGTTTTTCCCTTTTTCAGTAACCGTTTCTACTTTTACTTCAGAAGCGACGTCTAAGATAATATTATGAGAAAATCCTAATGCTAAATCAAGTTTGTTGCCTTGATTTGAAGCTCTATATCCAACCCCTACGAGTTCTAATTCTTTGGTCCATCCAGTGCTAACACCTTCGATCATATTAAAAATTAAAGCTCTGTAAAGTCCGTGTTTTGCTTTGTGATCTTTGTGCTCAGAAGGACGCTCTAAGATAACGTGACCTTCTTCTATTTTTATACTTATCGCAGAGAATTCTTGAGTGAGTTCACCTAGTTTACCTTTAACCGTTATAAGGTTATCCGTAATATCTAAGGTTACACCTTCTGGAATCGCTACTGGGTTTTTTCCTATTCTTGACATTTCTTAAATCTTTAAAATTAGTAAACGTAACATAATACTTCACCACCTACATTTGCTCTTTGAGCTTGTTTGCCTGTCATCACTCCATGAGAAGTTGAAACGATTGCAATACCAAGGCCATTAAGGATGCGTGGTTGCTCATTAGCTCCAGCGTATTTACGTAAACCTGGTTTACTTATTCTTTGGATTTTTTTGATTACAGGTTCTTTGGTTTCCTTATTGTACTTGAGTGCTATTTTGATAGTACCTTGTACAGTTGAGTCATCAAATTTGTAACTTAAAATATATCCTTGTTCGAATAATATTTTTGTAATCTCTTTCTTTAAATTAGATGCAGGAATCTCTACAACTCTGTGATTTGCACGAACTGCGTTTCTAATTCTTGTTAAATAATCCGCTATTGGATCTGTGTACATAATGTATTAGTTTACGGTTTTGGTTTTCTATTGTTAGAACCTGAAACCAATTTATAATTTTACCAACTTGCTTTTCTAACTCCGGGTATTAATCCGTTGTTTGCCATTTCTCTAAACATAACTCTTGAGATTCCAAACTGGCGCATATATCCTTTTGGACGTCCAGTTAGTTTGCATCTATTATGCATACGAATTGGAGAAGCATTTACAGGAAGCTTTTGCAATCCTTGGTAATCACCTGCTTCTTTTAAAGCTTTGCGTTTTTCAGCATATTTAGCAACTACTTTTGCTCTTTTTACCTCACGGGCTTTCATTGATTCTTTAGCCATAGCTTAATTCTTTTTAAAAGGGACCCCTAATTCTGTTAATAATGATTTTGCTTCTTTGTCTGTTTCGGCGTTAGTCACAAATGTGATGTCCATTCCAGAAATTTTATTGACTTTATCAATATTTATTTCGGGGAAAATAATTTGTTCCGTAACTCCTAAGTTATAGTTACCTCTTCCGTCAAATCCTGTTGCTTTGATTCCATTGAAATCTCTAACGCGTGGAAGTGCAGAAGTTACTAAACGGTCTAAAAACTCATACATTTTTTCACCACGTAAAGTTACTTTCACACCAATTGGCATACCTTTACGTAGTTTAAAGGTTGCAACATCTTTTTTAGAGATCGTTGCAACTGCTTTTTGTCCAGATATTTTAGTAATTTCCTCTATTGCGTAGTCAATTAATTTTTTATCTGAAACAGCTGCACCAACACCTTTAGATATGACAATCTTTTGCAGTTTTGGAACTTGCATTACGTTTTTATATCCGAATTCTTCTGTAAGAGCCGACATTACTCTGTCTTTATACTCTTGTTTTAATCTTGGAATGTATCCCATAATTCTTAAATTACTTCGTTAGATTTTTTTGAAAATCTTACTTTCTTACCATTTTCCATTTTATACCCAACTCTAGTTGTTTCACCCTTGGCAGTTAACAAAGATAGGTTTGATATTTGGATTAATGCTTCTTTTTCAACGATACCACCTTGAGGGTTTTGAGCACTAGGCTTCATGTGTTTTTTTACCATGTTTACCCCTTCAACGATCGCTTTATTTTTATCTAACAATACCTTAATTACCTTACCTTCAGAACCTTTGTGGTCTCCAGCAATAACTCTTACGGTATCTCCTGTTTTGATCTTTAGCTTTCCCATATTTCTTAAATTAAAGCACTTCAGGTGCTAATGACACAATCTTCATGAATGACTTATCACGAAGCTCTCTTGCTACAGGTCCAAAAACACGAGTTCCTCTCATTTCACCAGTAGGGTTTAAAAGAACACAGGCATTGTCATCAAATCTGATATAAGATCCATCAGGACGTCTAACTTCTTTGACGGTTCGTACCACTACAGCTGTTGATACAGCTCCTTTTTTTATACTACCGTTTGGTGTAGCATCTTTAATAGTCACAACTATTTTGTCACCAAGGGATGCATATCTACGTTTCGTACCTCCTAGAACACGGATGGTTAACACCTCTTTTGCTCCAGTATTATCAGCTACTTTTAATCTTGATTCTTGTTGTACCATAATTATTTAGCTCTATCTATGATTTCTACTAGTCTCCAACATTTAGATTTACTTAAGGGTCTTGTTTCCATGATCCTTACAGTATCTCCTTCGTTACAGTCGTTTTGCTCGTCATGTGCTACATACTTTTTAGTCTTTAGCACGAACTTTCCATACATAGGATGTTTTACTTTTTTCACTTCAGAAACCACGATTGATTTCATCATTTTGTTACTTGTAACAACGCCTACACGTTCTTTTCTTAAATTTCTTTTTTCCATCTTTCAGCAGAATACAATTATTGCACTTCTCTTTTAGTTAACTCCGTTGCCAACCGTGCTACAGATCGTCTTACAGACCGTAATTGGATTGGGTTTTCGAGTGGTGATATTGCGTGGGTCATTTTTAGATCCGCGTAAGTCTTTTTCGTATCACTAAGTTTCTCTTGTAACTCAGCTGTCGATAGTTCTTTAATTTCAGATTGTTTCATAATATCAATAAAAATTAAGCTTCGTAGTCTCTAGCGATTACAAATTTGGTTTTAACTGGTAATTTTTGAGCTGCTAAGCGCAATGCTTCTTTAGCAACTTCAATTGGCACACCACCAACTTCAAATAAAATTCTTCCTGGTTTTACAACAGCTGCCCAATACTCAACGGCACCTTTTCCTTTACCCATCCTTACTTCAAGCGGCTTTTTTGTGATTGGTTTGTCTGGGAATATTTTTATCCATAACTGACCTTCTCTTTTCATATGGCGTGTTGCAGCAATACGAGCAGCTTCAATTTGACGTGAAGTCAAAAAATTTGAATCTAGTGATTTTATACCAAACATTCCGTTAGAAAGTTGGTGTCCTCTTTCAGAGTTTCCTTTCATGCGTCCTTTTTGGACCTTACGAAATTTTGTTCTTTTTGGTTGTAACATTTTCTTTTAATTTATAAAAAATTACTTTCTACGGCGTGCTTTTGAATTCGATGAACGGCTTCCTTTGTCTTGTCCTTTTGAAAGACCTACTAAAGGAGATAGTTCTCGTTTTCCATATACTTCACCTTTCATAATCCATACTTTGATACCTAATCTACCATAAGTAGTATGGGCTTCAACCAAGGCATAGTCTATGTCAGCTCTAAATGTTGATAGAGGAATTCTTCCATCTTTAAAGTGTTCGCTACGTGCCATTTCAGCTCCATTTAAACGACCACTAATTTGAATCTTAATTCCTTCAGAGTTCATTCGCATCGTAGCTTGAATAGCCATTTTGATTGCACGCTTGTAAGAAATACGATTTTCAATTTGACGAGCGACACTCGTTGCTACTAAAAACGCATCTAATTCTGGACGCTTAATTTCAAAGATGTTTAATTGAACTTCTTTATTGGTGAGTTTTCTTAATTCTTCTTTTAACTTGTCTACCTCTTGACCGCCTTTACCAATGATGATACCTGGACGAGCCGTTGTGATAGTAACGGTTACAAGTTTAAGAGTTCTTTCGATAATCACTCTAGATACACTAGCTTTTGCTAAACGAACAAAGATGTACTTTCTGATTTTATCATCTTCAGCAAGCTTGTCTCCGTAATCGTTACCTCCGTACCAGTTAGATTCCCATCCTCTGATGATTCCAAGGCGATTTCCTATTGGATTTGTCTTCTGTCCCATTTATTAATTGCTTTGTGTGTTATTTTTAGCTCCAAGAACGACTGTAACGTGATTGGATCTTTTTCTAATTCTGTGTGCACGACCTTGAGGTGCTGGACGAAGTCTCTTTAACATAGAACCTCCATCTACTGTGATTTCTTTTACAAAAAGATCTGCATCTTCGATGTTTGCATCCTCGTTTTTAGATTCCCAGTTAGCAACTGCCGATAGAACTAATTTTTCTAAACGACGAGACGCTTCTTTTGAACTAAATCTCAAAACGTTAAGTGCCTTTTCTACCTTTTCGCCTCTTACTAAATCAGCTACTAAGCGCATTTTTCTTGGTGACGTAGGACAGTTATTTAGCTTTGCAAAAGCAATTTGCTTTTTCTCAGCTTTAATAGCGTCTGCCATTTGTTTTTTACGACTTCCCATAGCTCTTATTTTTTACCTTTATTTTTAGCACCTGCATGTCCACGGAATGAACGGGTTGGTGAAAATTCTCCTAGTTTATGACCTACCATGTTTTCTGTAACATATACTGGTACAAATTGTCGGCCATTGTGCACTGCAATTGTTTGTCCAACAAAATCCGGAGTAATCATACTGGCTCTAGACCAAGTTTTGATAACGGTTTTTTTATCGGACTCTACATTAGCAGCCACTTTTTTCTCTAATTTATAATGAACGAAAGGTCCTTTTTTTAATGATCTTGCCATGTCTTATTATTTCTTTCTACGTTCTATAATATACTTATTACTCGCTTTGGTCTTAGAACGGGTTCTAAATCCTTTAGCAGGAATACCGTTTCTTGAACGTGGATGTCCACCCGAAGATTTTCCTTCTCCACCACCCATTGGGTGATCGACTGGGTTCATCACAACTGGTCTTGTTCTTGGACGTCTTCCTAACCAACGACTTCTACCTGCTTTACCTGATACCAATAGCTGATGATCCGAGTTAGAGACAACACCAATAGTTGCATTACAATCTAACAATAGTAAACGTGTCTCACCCGAGGGTAACTTTACCGTTGCAAACTTACCATCTCTTGCCATTAATTGTGCAAATGCACCAGCACTACGTGCCATAACGGCTCCTTGTCCTGGACGAAGTTCGATACAAGAAATAATGGTTCCTAATGGAATTTGACTTAAAGGCATTGAATTTCCAATTTCGGGAGCAGCATTTACACCTGACACTAACTTTTGTCCTACTTGAAGACCGTTTTGTGCAATGATGTAACGTTTTTCTCCGTCTTGATAATTCAGAAGCGCAATAAATGCTGTTCTGTTTGGATCGTATTCAATAGATTTCACTTCGGCTGGTATTCCAGCTTTTTCTCTTTTGAAATCGATAATACGATACCTTTTTTTATGACCGCCACCGATATAGCGCATGGTCATTTTTCCTTGACTGTTTCTACCACCTGAACGTTTTTTCGGAGCTAATAAACTCTTCTCCGGCTTATCAGTAGTAATGGCGTCAAAACCGTTTACTACTCTAAATCGCTGTCCTGGGGTGATTGGTTTTAATTTTCTTACTGACATGTTTGTCTAATTAGATATTAGCGTATAAATCAATCGTTTCACCTTCCGCCAGTTGTACAAGTGCTTTTTTAACAGCATTTGTTTTACCATGTTGAATCCCCGTTTTTGTAAACTTGGTTTTTCGATCTGGACGGACATTTATTGTACGAACTTTTTCAACAGAAACACCGTAAGCAGCTTCCACTGCTTTTTTGATTTCTACCTTGTTCGCCTTTGTATTCACCTGAAAGCTGAAGCAATTTCTCAACTCGCTCGCTAGTGTTGCTTTCTCTGTGATTATTGGTTTAATTAAGATACTCATGGTTTTCTTATTTACTTAAATTCGTTTCAATATTCTTTATAGCACTTTCAAAAAGCACGACTTGATTCGCGTTTAAAATTTTATAAGTACTTATTTCTGAGTCTATTAAGACCTCAGAACGCTTTAAATTACGCGAGGACAAATATACATTATTATTTGAGCCACCCAAGACAAATAGAGACTTTTTGCTTTCGAGGTTTAAAGCCTTTAAAACAGCCGTGAAATTCTTTGTTTTTGGAGATTCAAATGTAAAATCCTCTACTACCGTAATTGATTTTTCGGAAGCTTTAATTGTAAAAGCCGACTTTCTTGCCAAACGCTTTACGTTTTTATTTAATTTGAAGCTGTAGTTTCTTGGTCTTGGACCGAACATACGACCTCCACCTCTAAAAACACCAGATTTGATGCTACCCGCACGGGCTGTACCAGTTCCTTTTTGCTTTTTGATTTTACGAGTACTACCCGAGATCTCAGCTCTTTCTTTTGACTTGTGCGTTCCTTGACGTTGATTCGCTAGATATTGCTTAACATCAAGATATACCGCATGGTTATTTGGCTCTATAGCAAATACATCATTAGAAAGGTCTGCCTTTCTACCTGTATCATTTCCGTTTAAATCTAAAACTGCTACTTTCATTATTTCTGAATGATTACATAAGCGTTTTTAGGACCAGGAACACATCCTTTGATCACTAGTAGATTTTTTTCAGTTACTACTTTTAAAACTCTTAAATTTTGAACTTTGACTGTGTCGGTTCCCATACGTCCTGCCATTTTCATTCCTTTGAAAACTCGAGCCGGATACGAAGCCGCACCAATAGATCCTGGAGCACGTAAACGGTTATGCTGACCGTGAGTCGCTTGACCTACACCCGCAAATCCATGACGTTTTACAACCCCTTGAAATCCTTTACCTTTTGAAGTTCCAGAAACATCAACAAATTCGCCTTCGACAAAATGTTCGACTGTTATAGAATCTCCTAATTTGTACTCCTCATCAAATCCTCTAAATTCCGCGACTTTTCTTTTAACAGAAGTACCTGCTTTTTTGGCATGACCTAGGTCAGCTTTTGTAGCACTTTTCTCTGTCTTGTCATCGAAACCTAGTTGAAGGGCTGAATAGCCATCAACTTCTTCGGTTCTGACTTGGGTAACAACGCATGGTCCAACTTCTAAAACGGTACATGGTATGTTTTTACCATTCGCGTCGAAGATGCTGGTCATTCCGATTTTTTTTCCTATTAACCCAGACATATTTAATTTATTTATTTATTAACTCTTTTATTCCAAAAATAAAGGGTCAAAACACATTTCAACCCTGAATTGTACTTTTTCCGTTTTTCCCTCGCACTAAGCTTGGGACATGTAAAACACTGATTTTCAGTGATAATTTTAGCAAACATGATGGTGCTCACTGTTTTTCGAGCTGCAAATTTAGACAAATTTAATCTATCTACCTAAAATATTTGAAACTTATTTTCACATAACACCCCTCCTATATTAATGATTTAAATATTTTTGGTTAAAACATTCTAAAATAAGTAGAAAAAAAACCATCAAATAAAGAAATTTGATGGTTTTGTTTTGTATAATTAAAATTTTGCTCTTTTAAGGAGAAATTAAATTATTTTAAAGGGGTGTGCAATATAATTACACTTTAATCTCTACTTCTACACCGCTAGGCAATTCAAGTTTCATCAAAGCATCAATTGTTTTGGAGGATGAACTATAAATATCTAACAGTCTTTTGTAAGAGCTTAATTGAAATTGTTCTCTCGATTTTTTGTTAACGTGTGGAGAACGTAGTACAGTAAACAATTTTTTGTGTGTTGGTAATGGTATTGGTCCCGTTACAATAGCACCTGTATTTTTTACGGTTTTTACAATCTTATCAGCAGACTTATCTACTAAGTTATGATCGTAAGACTTTAATTTTATTCTGATTTTTTGACTCATGTTCTTAACTTTTAAGATTGGACTCCTTTAGCTTCTTTAATAACTTCTTCTGAAATGTTTGAAGGCGTTTCGGCATAGTGTGAAAATTCCATAGTGGAAGTTGCACGACCTGATGACAGCGTTCTTAAGGTTGTTACATACCCAAACATTTCTGAAAGAGGCACTGTAGCTTTTACAGTTTTTGCTCCTGCTCTATCGCCCATGTCACTTACTTGACCACGACGACGGTTAAGGTCTCCTACTATATCTCCCATATTTTCTTCAGGAGTAATAACTTCTAATTTCATGATTGGTTCCATGATGACTGCTTTGGCTGCTTTGGCTGAGTTTTTAAACCCTAGCTTCGCGGCTAATTCAAAAGAAAGTTGATCCGAATCCACATCGTGGTAGGATCCATCTTTTAAAGTAACTTTTACAGCATCTACTTCGTAACCAGCAAGAGGTCCATTGACCATTGCCATTTTGAAACCTTTTTCAATGGAAGGAATAAATTCTTTTGGAACATTTCCACCTTTGATAGTAGATATAAACTGAAGTCCTACAACCCCTTCGTCTGCAGGTTCAATTGTAAATACGATATCTGCAAATTTTCCACGTCCACCAGATTGTTTCTTGTAAACTTCTCTGTGGTCAGCTGATTGAGTAATTGCTTCTTTGTACTCAACTTGAGGTTGACCTTGATTTACTTCGACTTTAAATTCACGGCGTAAACGATCTACAATTACATCTAAATGAAGCTCTCCCATTCCTGAGATAATTGTTTGCCCTGAAGCTTCGTCAGAACGCACAGTAAAGGTTGGATCTTCTTCAGCTAATTTGGCAAGTCCGATACCTAATTTATCGACATCAGCTTTGGTCTTAGGCTCCACTGCGATACCAATTACGGGATCAGGAAAGTCCATAGACTCCAAAACGATAGGATGCTTTTCATCTGATAATGTATCGCCTGTTTTGATGGATTTAAATCCAACAGCAGCTCCAATATCTCCAGCTTCTATAAAGTCGATTGCATTTTGCTTATTTGCATGCATTTGGTAAATACGTGAAATACGTTCTTTTTTTCCAGAACGATTGTTTAATACGTAAGACCCAGCATCTAAACGACCAGAGTAGGCTCTAAAAAATGCTAAACGACCAACAAAAGGATCGGTAGCAATTTTAAATGCAAGTGCCGCAAACGGCTGTTTTACGTCTGGCTTACGGATTTCTTCTAATTCCGTATTTGGATTCACGCCTACAATTCCTTCTTTGTCGGTAGGTGCCGGTAAATAACGACATACAGCGTCTAAGAGAAACTGAACACCTTTATTTTTGAATGCAGACCCGCAAATCATAGGAATGATGGCCATATCCATAACAGCAGCTCTCAATGCAGCATGCACTTCTTCTTCTGTTATAGAATCTTCATCTTCCATAAATTTTTCTAAAAGATCCTCGTCATAACTTGCTACTTCTTCGATTAAGAGTGCACGGTATTTACGAGCTTCTTCTTTCATATCCTCAGGGATTTCAATAACATCGAAAGTTGCTCCTTGAGTTTTGTCATGCCATACAATAGCACGGTTTTTTACTAAATCAATCACACCTTTAAAATCCTCTTCGTCACCAATATTAAGAACGATTGGTACCGCATTTGATTTTAACATGTCTTTTACTTGCTGACATACTCCTAAAAAGTCTGATCCTTGACGGTCCATTTTATTAACGAAACCAATTCTAGGTACTTTATAGTTGTCTGCTAATCTCCAGTTCGTTTCAGATTGTGGTTCTACACCATCTACTGCACTAAACAAAAACACCAAACCATCAAGAACACGTAGCGATCTATTTACCTCAACAGTAAAATCTACGTGGCCAGGAGTGTCAATAATATTAAAATGATATCCTTTGGTTTCTGGAGTTGGCTCTCCATTTTCAATTGGGAATTTCCATTCACAGGTTGTTGCTGCAGATGTGATAGTAATACCACGTTCTTGCTCTTGCTCCATCCAGTCCATTGTTGCAGCACCGTCGTGCACTTCTCCAATTTTGTGTGAAACACCTGTGTAATAAAGAACACGTTCGGTAGTCGTGGTTTTTCCAGCATCAATATGAGCTGCAATACCAATATTTCTTGTAAATCTTAAATCTCTTGCCATGTCGCTATTAGAATCTAAAGTGTGAGAATGCTTTATTCGCTTCAGCCATCTTGTGTGTGTCTGTACGTTTTTTAACAGCAGCACCTTCTTCTTTAGCGGCAGCTAAAATTTCAGAGGCTAGCTTTAAAGCCATAGATTTTTCATTACGTTTTCTTGAAAAACTAATCAACCATTTCATCGCAGTTGATATCTTGCGATCTGGTCGTATTTGCATTGGAATTTGGAAGGTTGCACCTCCAACACGACGGCTACGTACTTCTACGTGTGGCATCACATTAGTTAGAGCATCTTTCCAGACTTCTAGAGCTGTTTTTTCTTCGTCTGTTTTCTTTTCATCAACGATTTCAATCGCATCATAAAAAATTTTAAATGCGGTTGACTTTTTACCATCCCACATCATCATGTTAACGAAACGTGTTACCAACTGATCGTTAAATTTAGGATCTGGCAACAGCGGTCTTTTTTTCGCCTGTTTTTTTCTCATGTCTTCTTAATTAAAAATAATTATTTTTTAGGGCGTTTTGCACCATATTTAGATCTACGTTGTGTACGACCTGAAACACCTGCGGTGTCTAAAGCCCCACGAACAATGTGGTATCTAACTCCTGGTAAATCTTTTACCCTTCCACCTCTAACTAATACTATCGAGTGCTCTTGTAAATTATGTCCTTCACCACCGATGTATGCGTTGACTTCATTTCCATTTGTCAACCGAACTCTTGCAACTTTACGCATTGCTGAGTTTGGTTTTTTTGGAGTCGTCGTGTAAACACGCGTACACACACCACGTCGCTGAGGACAAGAATTTAAAGCAGCCGATTTACTCTTCTTAGTTATTTTGGCTCTTCCTTTTCTTACTAATTGTGAAATTGTTGGCATATTCTATATACTGTTTTTTTAATTCCTCTTCTTAGAGGGCTGCAAAGGTAAACATTAAAATGAATTATTCAAATCATAACCCTATAATTTTAAAATATTTACGTTTTTTTCATTCGTTTAAATAATTAGAACCCTTTTTACGTTAGATTTACATGGAAATCATAAATGTGGCACATCAATTGAATTTATTTTTTAGGGTTTTGTGTGTATTCGGAGTTTTTAGTTTGGGTACTGCACAAGAGCTCCAATTGAAAATTATTAGCAAGGACTCCAATGAAACAGATTTAATCAACTCCATAGGCTATTCAAAGGCCTTTGATAACTTCGACGATTTACAAACGGAAGTCTCTCTTTTTAAGGATCGACTGTACTTGCGCGGCTTTATTGAGGCGCAAATTCTTGAAATTTCTCAAACGCCCCCTTTACTCGTTGCGAAGCTCTCACTGGGTCCAAAATATGAGTCTATACAACTCTATGCAAGTAAATCGGTATTTGAGTTTTTAGAATTGGAAGGCGTTAAAGATCTTGAAAGCAATCCCTATTGTACGACCGAAATCATAGCACTAGAACCCTTACTGAATTCACTCACTGAATTTTTAACCGCTAAAAGTTATCCCTTTGCGTCCATTTCATTAAAACGAATCGCACCAATTGGGAAATCCACACTCAGAGCAGATTTGGTCGTAGAAACTAAGCAGGCACGACAACTTCAATCGGTTGAGATTAAAGGCTATGAAACGTTTCCGCGTTCATTCATTAAGCATTATCTCGGAATAAAAACAAATACGCCTTTTGATCTCAAGGCAATTCAATCCAAAACCGAAGCTATCAATCAACTCTTGTTTGCCAAACAAATTCGACCTGCAGAAGTGTTGTTTACTCAAGACACTACCCGTGTCTATTTAAATTTAGAAAAAACAAAAAGCAATCGTTTTGATGGATTTTTGGGGTTTGGTTCGGATGAAACTTCAGGAGATTTGGAGCTCAATGGCTACCTCAACCTAAATTTGATTAATAATTTGAATTTTGGGGAATCGTTTCGACTTAATTATAGAAGTGATGAAAATGATCTCAAAACATTTGAAGCACAACTCACCCTCCCCTTCTTATTTAAAACTCCGATTGGGAGTGAACTCGAATTGAATATTTTCAAAAAAGACAGCACATTCACTACCGCCGAACAAACTGCAAGTGTGTTTTATCAAATCAATCCAAAGCAAAAAGTGTTTTTAGGAATTCGATCTATCCAGTCGAATGCTTTATTGCCAGAAACGACCAACAACGTCAGTGATTATAAAACCAATGCCTACGAGCTTAAATACACCTATCAACAACGTACACCCCAAAACTTATTAGTTCCTATAAGCAGCGCCATAGAATTTCGTTTATCTAAATCCAAACGAAAAATCATGAACGAAACAACGAACCAATTGCAGTATTTATTAAAAACGTCCAAGGTATTTAACTTGAACCCTAAGAATAGTTTTTACATCCAACTACAAGTACAGGGAATTGATTCGGATTCCTATTTATTTAATGAACTCATCCGATTTGGAGGTATTAACTCCATAAGAGGGTTTGAAGAAAATAGTATCAATGCATCAAGACTAGGCGTTTTGGCTTCTGAATACCGCTACCAACTAAGCCCATCACTCTACGTCCACACTATTATAGATGCAGGATATTTTGAAAGTCCAATAGTATTTGATCAAAAGCTCTATGGATTTGGTTTTGGATTTGGACTCCTTACAGATGCTGGACTCTTAAAATTCAATTTGGCAAATGGGCAAATAGAGAATCAAACCTTCAAGTTCTCAGACTCTAAAATACACCTAAGCCTGAGAACTACTTTCTAAAGCAGTGCCTGAAGCATCATTTTTATAATTCTCTTCACACATCTCTAAAATCTCCCTTAATAGAGGATTTATAGGTCTTATATTTTTGTATTATCTGATTACAAATTGAACCTAGATTTTCCACAACTTTCATATTTATGATTCATCATAACGTCTTGGATGAAAACCAAAATGTTAAAGAAAAGTTAAAATATAGGGGGTTTATTTTTTTTATTAACTTATTATTAAGACTTTTGGATTGACTAATTCTAAACAATTAAAAGAATGAAAACCAAATTTACAATGATCTTAACGCTATTTATGGCGTTAATTGTGCAATTAAGTTTTGCACAACAGAAAACAATTTCAGGAACAGTTTCCGATGAAAACGGCTTGCCTCTTTTAGGAGCCACCGTTGTCATTTCAGGAACAACCTCTGGAACCACAACCGATTTTGACGGCAAGTTCATGATAACTGCCAGCACAGGCGATGTGCTGAATTTTAGCTATGTAGGCTATCAAAGTCAAAACATTACCGTTGGCACTTCCAATACTGTAAACGTAACGCTACAGCTCGACAACACCTTGGATGAGGTGGTGGTGACACTACAATTACTATACCTTCAGTTATGATCTCTAGAGAAAATGGAGGTCTAATAGAAACTGTAATGGCATCTGGGATAGTAAATGGTTCTTTAAATCCTGCTTCTGGAAACTTTACTGCTACTGTTGTTCCTGGTATCCAACACATAAATGATATTAAAATTAAAAATAACGGGGGCAATTCAGAAATCTACGTTGCCGCTGCTGATGCTTTATATGGTTCATCCAACGCTGCTACAATAATAGGTGGATTATCTTATGGCCTATACAAATCTGTGGACGGAGGAGTAAATTGGACAGAACTTTCGTTACCACTTACTGATGATGGCAATAAGCATTGTCCTAATGACATCGAAATAGGGGTCGACGGTAAAATATGGGTAGCTACTACCAATAGTAGATTATATGGAGATGGTGGAGGTACTGTATTTTCTTCAGATGATGGCGGTGTCACATTTGCGGAAACTTATTCCGTTTCTGGAGGTAATAGAACTCAAATCGCAGTCTCTAAAAGTAATGCTGGCAAAGTCTATATCTTATCCCAACTAGCTGATGGTGTTACTATTAGGA
>Ga0209138_1000420_pt1 | contig 42088 bp, 43 predicted proteins | sample SaaInl3SG_22_DNA_FD_184645 | JGI IMG/M metagenome (GOLD analysis project Ga0209138, IMG submission 184645) | Marine microbial communities from expanding oxygen minimum zones in the Saanich Inlet - ESP_153SG_22_DNA (SPAdes) (version 2) | ecosystem: Environmental > Aquatic > Marine > Intertidal...
TCAATATCTGCCTTTTCTTTTTTACGCCCCAATAAATGATCGCGTACAAAACCACCAACGACATAGGTTTCAAGCGATAATTCTGCCGCAGCAGCTTTTACCTGCTGAAAGACATCGCTGGATAATAGAACGCTAAAGTCGGAATTGAAGCTCATTAGGGACGTAAAATTTCTATTTCTCCGTTGGCCTGCAAACGAATAATTCGGGAGGCTTGGGTTTGTTCTTCGTTTTGTTTCAAAGGTACAATGGCATCCACGCCATCGGTTATTTCTGCAGTGATTTCATCAAAAGAAGTCGGACTGTTTGCTCCACTAATGTTGGCTGAAGTCGAGACTAAAGGAGCACCTAAAGCTTGGATGAGTGCTTGACAAAATGCATCTTTTGCGATACGAATGCCTACACTTCCATCTACTGCTTTTAGTCGATTGCTAATACCTTCCACCTTGGGGTAAATAATGGTGGTTGGTCGTTCTTCGCCTAAATAGGGGATGAGTTGTTGATCAATTGGTCCAACATACTTTTCTAACATCATTACATCCGCTACCAAACAAATCAATGCCTTGGAATCTTCGCGCTGTTTTAAGGCGTATATTTTTTCCACGCCAATAGTCGACCGTGCATCACATCCAATACCCCAAATGGTGTCCGTGGGGTAAAGGATACTGCCTTCTGCTTGAAGGGTATTTAATGCGTTTTGAATGATTTCAGCGGTGAAACCCATAGGCAATGTTTAAACGGCTACACTGTGTTCGCGTAAAGCGTCGTTGAGTGAAGTTTTTTTGTTTGTACTTTCTTTACGCTGACCGATGATTAAGGCACAAGGTACTTGGTAATCACCAGAGGGGAATGATTTGGTGTAACTCCCAGGAATAACTACAGATCGTGCAGGTACACGCCCTTTGTATTCTACAGGTGTATCACCAGTTACATCAATGATCTTTGTCGATGCAGTAAGCACCACATTGGCGCCAAGTACAGCTTCGGTTTCCACATGAACGCCTTCCACCACAATACAACGTGATCCGACAAAAGCATTGTCTTCAATAATAACGGGTGCAGCCTGTAAAGGCTCTAATACTCCACCAATACCAACTCCACCACTCAGGTGAACGTTCTTTCCGATTTGCGCACAGCTTCCAACAGTCGCCCAGGTGTCAACCATGGTTCCTTCGTCAACATAGGCGCCAATATTTACATAACTCGGCATTAAGATAACGCCAGAGGAGATGTAAGCACCTTGTCGGGCTACCGCATGCGGTACAACACGTATTCCTTTGGCAGCATAGTCTTTTTTCAAGGGCATTTTATCGTGAAATTCCATTGGACCAGCATGAAAGGTTTCCATTTTTTGAATAGGGAAATACAAGACCACTGCTTTTTTAACCCATTCGTTAACTTGCCAGCCGTTTTCGGTTGGTTCGGCCACACGTAATTGCCCCAAGTCCAATTGCTCAATAACGGCACGAATGGTATCCTGTGTATTTTGTTCTTCAAGTAGGGAACGGTTTTCCCAAGCTGCTTCGATAATTTCTCTCATGGTGTTCAATTTTTGAAGTACAAATTTAAGGCTTCTCATTCATTTTTTCGCTACCTTTTTTAGGGAACAACCACCGTTGGTGTATATTTGTGTATGGGAATAATTATAGCACTCGATTTTGGCGAAAAGCGCACCGGTATTGCAGCCACAGATCCCATGCAAATCATCGCTTCTGGTCTGACCACACTAGCCACACCCGAGCTAATTCCATTTTTAAAAAAATATTGCCAAGAGCAGGCTGTCGACCGCTGTGTGATTGGGTTACCCAAGCAAATGGATAATTCCCCCTCAGAAGTTGAACCTAAGATTCTGGCTTTCATTAAAAAATTATCTCACGCAATGCCCACTTTATCCATCGAACGCTATGACGAACGCTTTACCTCAAAGATGGCTTTTCAGTCGATGTTGGATGGCGGATTGAAAAAAGAAAAACGAAAAAATAAGGGATTGGTCGATAAGATTTCTGCAACCCTTTTGTTACAATCCTATTTAGATGCATCTTTGCACTCAAAGAATAAAAAATGATACTACCAATAGTTGCTTATGGGACCCCAGTCTTGAAAAAGAAAGCTGCTGCTATACCAGCAGATTATGAAGGGCTCGATGCGCTAATTAACAATATGTGGGAAACCATGTATGCTGCCAGCGGAGTGGGCTTGGCAGCCCCTCAGGTTGGTCTAAGTTTACGCCTGTTTGTGATTGATGCCACTCCTTTTGCTGATGATGAAGAACTTACTCCTGAAGAACAAACCACTCTTAAGGGCTTTAAAAAAGTCTTTATCAATGCTGAAGTTGAAGAAGAAATAGGAGAAGAATGGGCCTTTAATGAAGGCTGTTTGAGTATTCCAGATGTTCGCGAAGATGTGAAACGAAAGGAACAGCTCACCATTCGTTACCAAGACGAAAAGGGAAAGAAATATGTCGAGACCTATACTGGTTTAGCGGCACGCGTTATTCAACACGAATACGACCATATAGAAGGAATTTTGTTTACCGATAAACTCTCCCCCTTGAAAAAGCGTTTGGTCAAAGGGAAATTAAATAATATTACCAAAGGAAACATCGTAGTTGACTACAAAATGAAGTTTCCCTTGAAATCAAAAAAACGATAATATGCAACTCGATAAAATCATCTCAATTGCTGGCCGTCCAGGTCTTTTTGAAGTACACACTCAAACTCGAACAGGTGTTGTCGCCACTTCCTTGATCGACGGTAAGCGCATCAACGCCAACGCGCGTAATCAGGTAAGCTTGCTTTCTGAAATTAACATCTATGGTTTGGAAAAAGAAGTCCCCTTGCAAGAGGTATTGACCATGATCCACACCAAAGAAGAAGGGAAGCAGTGTTCTGTTAAACCAAAATCTCCCGCGGATGAGTTGGAAGCCTATTTCTTTGATGTTTTTCAGGATTATGACGAAGAACGTGTCTACCCTTCTGACATCAAAAAGATCATTCAATGGTACAATATTTTGGCCGAAAAAGCGCCACAGGTTTTTGTTGCCGATACTACTGAAGAAGAAAGCGGGAAAGAAGTAGCTGTAAAAGAAGAGACAAGTTCAGATGAATAAACGCAAAGATCAACTGCTTGCCATCGATCGCCTACTCACCATTATGGATGAGCTCAGGGAACAATGCCCTTGGGATCGTAAGCAAACCTTTGAGTCTTTACGTCACTTAACCATAGAAGAAACCTATGAGTTGGGCGACGCCATCTTGGACCGCAATCTGGAAGAAATTAAAAATGAATTGGGGGATTTACTCCTCCACATTGCCTTCTATGCTAAACTGGGCAGCGAGGAAAAGGCCTTTGACATAGGCGATGTCGCTACCTCAATCTCCGAGAAACTCATTCACCGACACCCACATATCTATGGAGATGTGAAGGTTGAAAATGAGGAAGATGTGAAACGCAATTGGGAAGCCCTCAAACTCAAAGAAGGCAAGAAAAGTGTGTTGGAGGGGGTCCCCAAAGGTTTACCGGCCTTGGTGAAAGCCCAACGCATTCAAGACAAAGTTGCCGGCGTTGGTTTTGATTGGGAAAAACCCGAACAGGTCTGGGAAAAGGTCGAAGAAGAATTGAACGAATTCCAGGCTGAGGTGAAAAAGGGTTCTCAAAAAGATATGGAAGCCGAGTTTGGCGATGTACTTTTTTCCATGATAAATTATGCCCGTTTCCTCAAAATTAATCCGGATACTGCACTAGAACGCACCAACCAAAAATTCACCAAGCGTTTCACTTATCTAGAGGCCAAAGCCAAGGAGATGGGTAAGTCCTTGCAAGAGATGACCCTGGCCCAAATGGACGTCTATTGGGAAGAGGCGAAGCAGCAATAATTATTTTTTATTATCTTGTTGAGACCAAAATCTTAGCATGAAAAAACAACGCTTTCCCAAGGAGATTGTTGAGAACAATAAAGAGGTGCATCAATTTGCTTCCAGCAATCGTAGTAAATTAATTTTTATTATCCTGTTTGTATTGTTTGTACAGTGTGGCGCGATTTATCACAAGATACCCTTGGCGTATGAGGAAAAAATAGCTGCTTCAAATGAGTTTACTGGACTGGTAGGATCCGTAGAAAAAATCGTTAATGCTGGTGGGAATCACTACCGAAAAAAAGCAATTCTTGAACGCTTGAGTGACTATGGTTTGCATGAAAACACCCGACAAGAGCGTATCGATTGGCTGAGTGTTCAGAAAAATATTATTGTCGAGATTCCCGGAAAATCAGATTCGCTAATTTATATTGTCGCGCATTATGATAAAGCTGACCTTAATCCATTGAAAATTACTAGTAATTATTTAAATGGCTTATTGGATCCACTCATTTCGTGGTCCTACACAACTCAGGGCGCAATTGATAATGCCACCGGTGTGGCAATAGCACTTCAGTTGGCTAAATCTTTATCAGAAAGTGAAAATGAATTTAGTTATCGAATATTGCTTGCCGGATCCGAAGAATCAGGACTGAGGGGTTCAAGAGCGCATGTTGCTCGATTGTCTTTTGAAGAATTTGACAAAATTAAGTTTGTCGTCAATGTTGATGTAGTTGGCGTGAAAGGAAATCAAAATTGTGTGTATACTGTTAGTAATGACAAACTAGAAAGTAATGCAATTCTGGTGGCTGAACAGAATCAATTTGAACTGGGTGTTGGGACTTTTTCTTTTGGCGTATTAAGTGATTATTTGCCTTTTAAGAAAACAAGTTTTGGGTTGGACTTTGCGAGAAGTTTTGCTTTTAATATGACGGGTAGTTTGTTACCACAGCGAAGTTATTTCACCAAAAAAAAATCCACGAAAATAATTAATTTTTCAGCCTGTGAATTGTTGGATGTAGGAGATTTTGTTTCCGGTACAGTATTGCTACCTGTGGGGAGTTTTCATGGTTTTCGCGATAACATTAAAAAAGTAGATCCACAAAAGTTACATGAAATGTATCAATTGATCCATTTGTTTCTTCAAGAAGAAGAAAAGTCAATGACAGGTAATTAATCCTCCCCAGCTTCGGTGTCCTCTGTAGTCTCAGTGACTCCTTCGTCGCTTTGTTTGTTTAAGTTACGTACAAAGGATTTTATGGCATTGGTTTTCTCGCTCAACACTTCTTTTTGTTTGGACAGTTGTTCAATTTTTTTATTGACCTCTACAACCATTGGATTGTCGCTGCTGCTGTTACTGAAAAATTGCAGGTTGTTCTGCAACTGAATGAGCTCTGTGCTGATTTCATCAATTTTCTTTTTCTGTGCTGCATGCTCTTTATTGAGTGCATCTGCATCATTTTTAATGAGACTCAGTTGAGTAGAAAATTTATATGCTGCTTTTTCTTTTGTAGAAAGAGAAGTTGCGTCCCAAAGCCCTACCAAATGATTGATTAACTTCCGTTGGGCTGGAGAGCTAGCATTTGGGTTAAGTCCCTGCCATTGTTCCACCTGTTCTTCGATAAAGGTTTCTAATTTTTTGGGTGTGGTGGGTGCTTCAGTTTTGAGAACTTCTTCCACGAAATTTGTCTGAGAGGCAAGCTTTGCCTGATCTTCAGCTGAGAGGGCTTCTACCTTGTTTTTGAGTCGGTCAAAGTATAGATTGGTCAGCGTTTTGAATTCTTCCCACAGTTTGTTGGATAGTTTGCGGGAGATACGACCTGTCTTTTTCCAATCGTTTTGCACGGCTTTCATGCGGTTTATGTAGTCACGGTAATTAGGATCATCTAAAATTGTTTTCACTTCGTCAATCAAGGCGCGTTTAGCGTCGACAAATCCTTTTTCTTCTGCCTTTTGTTGCTTGTAAAAGTAGTTTTTGTCCTGATTGAACTGTCGGCTCAATTCACGAAAACTATTCCACAAACGTTTGTTTTCTGATTTGGGAACACGTCCCACAGCATGAAATTTTTCTTTAAGGGCATTCACTTTCTTAATGGCATTTTGCCATGCATTGTGGTTCTCTGGTTTGTTTTCGAGGAGTTTAGTAATTTCGTTCAAGACTCCGTCTTTGATCGCAAGATTATCATCTTGAATGCTATCGATGTTCTTGTTGTACTCGTTTTTTAGGTGGTGTATTGTTTTGGTTGCTGCTTGAAAACGATTCCATAAATCATCTCGATGTTCGCGGGCAACAGGGCCCAGATCGTTCTTCCAGAGGCGATGTAGATTGTTGAGCTCACGTATAGAAGCAATGACATCTGTATGTTGTGCCAACTCTTCTGCGCGCTCGATTATTTTTAATTTTTCTGCATAATTGTGTTTGAAATCGGCATCGCGTAAGTCGCGATTCAAATGCAAGAAATCATAAAAACGCTCTACATGAAATTTGTAGGTCTGCCAAATGTTATTGCTATCTGCACGGGGTACTTGTCCTGTATTGTGAAACGCTTCTTGTAGACTTTTGAACTGTTTGTAAGAAGTTGAATTGTGTTCACTTTGATCGATCAGTTTTTTGATCTCCTCAATGATTTCCTTTTTTCTACTGAGGTTTGCTTTCTGGTTTGCCTCAATTTCTCTAAAGTGTTGTCCTTTTTTATTTTTGTATTCTTTTAACAAGAAACTAAAGTTTTTCTTGTATTCTGGTGCGAAATAAAAATCTATTTCATTTCCTCCTTCAGCAATAAAGGCTTCTTTTTTTTCGTGAACTTTTAATTGAAATTTCTTTTCGAAGGAAGCTTGTAACTCCCTTACCTGAGTTCCAAATTTCATCCATTGCTCATTTTTGAGAATTTTGTCTAACAGAGCGGGGTATTCTTCAAGGGACAATTCGTCGAGCTTTAGAACTATTTCGGATTCAGTTTCTTTTACAACTTCCTTTTTCTCCTCCTCAGCGTTTGGAACAGCAGTTGTATTTGCCTCCTTTTCAGGAGGTATTGTGTTTTCTTCCACTGAAGGTGTTTTTTCTTCACCTTGATTTTCAGTGGAATTCAAGTTTTCCTCAGGTGACATAGTAGGCTCCATTTGCATGACAAAGTGGTTTTTAGTATCCTTAAAAATACAAAAAATTATTCAATGCCTAACGCCCGTTCCACAGTTCCCATGAACGTTCTGCCTGATGAATCAACATCTGGGATCCATTGGCTGCTTTTGCCCCATTTTTTCGCCCCAATTGCATGAATTTCGTTTCTGCAGGATTGTAAATTAAATCAAACAAAAAATGTTCTGCGGTGAGTTGGCTGTAATCGATCGCAGGCGCTTCTTCTACCTTAGGAAAAGTTCCTACGGGGGTACAGTTGATGATGAGTAAATGTGTTTGGAGTAGAGATTGATTTAGCTGGTCATAGCTTATACTGTGTTCTCCAGCAGTACGAGAGACATATTGTGGCTGAATGTTGTGCTGTTCCAAAACATATTTCACGGCTTTTGAAGCTCCGCCAGTTCCCAAAATCAGGGCTTTCTGTGTGTTGGGATTCCATTGGTCAAAAAGCGCTCTCTCGAAGCCATAAGCGTCGGTGTTATGCCCTTCTCGCTGACCGTCTTCGCCAAATAGGATGGTGTTTACGGCTCCAATTTTTGCTGCTTGGGGAGAAAGCGAGTCCATGGCTTGGATCACATTTTCTTTGTAGGGAATGGTTACGTTTAAACCAGCTAGATCATTTCGCTCAATGGTGGCCAATACTTCGGCTACCGATGCACAATCATAATTGTCATATTGGTGGTTTTGGTGGTTTTCGCGCGCAAATTTTTCAGCGAAATAATTCCGTGAAAAGGAATAGTCAATATCCTTCCCCAGTAACCCAAATTTACGTTGTTTGTTGTTTTCCATAGTGTTCTAAAACAATGACGATCCCTGCGCCCAAAAGTATAAAAAATACAACATTTAGTGTCGTTGTATCGCCAAGGTTTGGGAAATAAAAAATTTTGTGTGGGGTAGTGGCTATTTTCCAAAGTCCCTCATTTGCCTGAGTTGTTTCCCCTGTCCAAGGCCAAACGGCTCCTAGTGATCCAATAATGAAACCCACTAGGGTGGAAATGGTAATGTTTTTGTAGTGCCGCAAAACGATCTCTAACACTTTTGAAAAGAAAACCAATCCAGCTCCAGAACCAAGAGTAAAAAACAGGAGTACCCCCAGCAGCCTTCTTCTTTCGGGGTCTTCCATGCCCCATCCATTACCACCCAGTACGTCTGTAAGTGTATAAAAAAGTGCATTGACCGAATCGACCAGAAGGAGGGTGTAATTACCCAAGATAAGGAGCAGTAATGAACCCGACAATCCAGGTAGTGTCATCCCAACTATACTGACCATTCCACAGAAGAAAACAAAAAGCCAATGGTCGTTTTCAACCCCAGGATTGACCCACAATAGACAGAGTCCCAAGAGCATTCCAATGCAATTGCTGAGGTATTCCCGATAACTGTATTTAGATAGATCTTTCCAAATGTAAAACACAGAGGCCACAATCATCCCTAAAAAGGTACCTAAGACTAGTTTTGGAGTGCGGTTAAGAAAATAATCGAGGATTAATGATGCGCTAAAAAAACTTAGGGCAACTCCGCCAAAAAGGAGCACCAAGAAATGCCCATTGATGCGTTTGTATAAGGCCGAAAAACCTTCAGTGAACAATAGTTTTAACGCTTTGATGTCTAGTCGGGAGAAGGAATAAATCAATTCTTCATAAAAGCCAGCTGCTAGCGCAATGATACCACCCGAAACCCCTGGAATTTTGTTGGCTGTTCCCATGGCCATTCCTTTTAAAATCAATAAAAGGGCATCCCGCCAAGTACGTTGTGTAGGTATCATTTATTCTTTTCGCGCAAAACGCTCCATCAAGATAAGCATTAAAACCCCCAATCCCATCAAAAGGGCTGCAGGTAGAAAAAGTGTTTCACCTTCAAAGGCTATGGGGGAAACATTGCTAAAAATTTCTTTTCCGTTGACGAGTTCTACCGTTTTCCATGGCCATATTTTTGGGAGAGCACCGATCATGAAACCTATGAGTAAACAAAGTGTTTCTTGTTTTTTATGGGCAAATAGCCAACTAAGGACTCGTGAAAACAATTTTAAGCCCGTAATAATTCCCAATCCAATGACGGCTACTTTGGTGTAAATGCTCTGGAAGCTTTGCCAGTCAAAATCGACCAGGACAGCAACAGCTCCTTTTACTGTTTGCAGTACTTCTTCATATACGCCCAATAAAATAAAAAGAAAAGCGCCAGAAATCCCCGGAAGAATCATGGCAATAATGGCTATGGTACTGCTGAAAAAAAGATAGAGTAAATTGGTCGATTCACCCGAAGGGCTAAGTCGTGTTATGCCAAAGGCAATCAAAAAACCAATGAGTAATAAGAAATAATGAAGCCCTTTTCGTTTTCCCACTTGCTTGATGAGTATAAAGATACTCGCTAGTATGAGTCCAAAGAAAAACGACCAAATTAAAATGGGATAAAACTCAATTAGATAGGTGATTCCAGAGGACAAGAAAAGAATTCCGCTGCCCACGCCTAAGAAAAGAGGAAGTAAAAACGCACCATTGATTGCTCGCCAAAAAGGCAACACTCCTTCCTTCTTTAAAAGATTCAATTTTTTAAAGCTAAGGCCATTGATGCTGTGAATCAATTCTTCATAAATCCCTGTAATCAAGGCCATGGTCCCACCCGAAACACCCGGAACTATGTCTGCAGCTCCCATTAGCAGGCCTTTAAAATAAAGCTGAATGTATTTTTCCTTCATGTTTTGGGGGGTGAAAGGTTTATATCAATTTCGCCATTTGCGGAAAGAGTTCTTTTAATGCTTGAGGTAAACTTTCTTTTTGAAGACGTATGTTTTGAAGGAAATAATCCATTTCAATGGTTTTACCTTGTTTAAAAGCGGCTCCTGCTAAGCGAAAGTCAATGGTGGTGTCCTCAGGATAGAATTCTTTTGCCTGTTGGCCAATGATTGCTACTTTCTCCCACTCATTCAAGAAAATCAAGGTGTCTAACCAAGCTGTCCAAATGTCCAGTTCGTAGTTCCCAAGTTCAATGGTGTTCTTGAATGCTATTTCAGCCTCTGTATAATGTTTTAACTCTTTGTTTAAGAGGGCACTTCGTTTCCAATAAGAGACGTAGTTCTCGTTGATTTGAAGCGCCTTTTGGCAATAGTAATTTGCCTTGTTTGGATCCTTACGTTGAAGATAGAAATCAACAATTCCAGTCCATGCTTTTTCGTTTGTGGGATCTTCATTGATCCCTTTTTTGTAAAATTGAAGGGCCAATTGATCGTTACCCAATATTTCGTGACAACTAGCAATTTTCACAAAGATGAAAGCTGAAGGATCGTCGAGCTGTAGCGCAATTTCGAAATATTCGATTGCCTCGTTCAAGCGCCCCATTTCTTGAAGCAATTTCCCTTTTTCAATATATGCACCTGTAAAACGATCTTCGCTGAATATGGCAAATTCAAATGCGCTAAGTGCCGCTTCTTTTTTCCCCAAGTGAAGTTGTTGTTTTCCACTCTCCAACCAGGCAATTTCGTTGTAAGGGTTTTGTTCTAAAACCGTGTTTAAAATGGCAATGGCTTCTTCGGGCTCTTCTAAGTATTCCAGACAATACAAAAGATTGTAGAGTACTTGGTAGTCACTAGGGTCGGATTCGATGCAACGTTGAAAATATTCTTTTGCTTTTGAATAGTCTTCTAAAACCATATATTCCATTGCCAACAAGCACCAAATTTCTTCAGGCTCGTCCGAGAATTCTAGGGATTTGTATAGGTATTCAATGGCCAGTTTATTTTTTTTGTTTTTGGAAGAGATCGTTGCTTTTTGAATGTATATTTCTTGGTTGTTTGGATCAAGTTCTTCGATTAAAGCCAATAATTGTGTGGCTTCATCATGGCTTCCATCCAAGATGTGGAGTTCAGACTTTAGTAAAAGTAAGTCGGTATGAATGGGATGTTGGTTAATCCCCATTTTCAATGCTTTTTTTGCAAGATTGATTTCGCCCGTATCAATATAGAATTGAATGATGGTTTCAAACTCAACTGCGTCGAAAAAGTAGACCTGATTGGTCTTTAGCATTTGTTCGAAACGGGTGACTGGAGCGTCAGAATCTTGTGAAAATTCACGGAACATAATAGTACGTGTTGATTATAATAAATTTAGGACTAAGTTGATGAATGTGAAAGTACTACAGGGTTTGTTTTTAACAAATTAATTAACAACTAATTATAGTTCGTCCAGGGCTTCTAGGAGTATTTTACAGCCTTTCCGAATCTCCCGCTTGCTAATGTTTAATGGAGGTGACAAGCGAATACCTTTCTTTTCCCACAGTAAAAAGAAGAGGATTAATCCTTTTTCCAAACAGCTAAAAACTACTTTGCTCACTTGTTCAGGGTTTTCTAGGATCGGTGCAAGCATTAGGCCACGTCCATTTATTTGTTTTATTTTTGGATGAACCAAGCATTCTCTAAACAAGGCTTCTTTCGCATCAATTTCTGCCATTAGTTTCTTGTTTATAATGGTTTGTAGGGTTGCCAAACCTGCTGCTGCAATCACCGGATTTCCACCAAAAGTTGTGATATGACCAAGGCTAGGTGAATGTGTTAGAGTCTCCATGTTTTGAGCAGAGCTACAAAACGCACCAATGGGCATTCCTCCCCCTAAGCCTTTTCCAATGACCAATATGTCTGGTGTAATTCCATAATGTTCAAAGGCAAACAATTTCCCTGTTCGCCCAATCCCAGGCTGAATTTCATCCAGTATAAGGAGCGCACCAACTTCATCACAGCGTTTTTTTACGGCCAGAAGATACTCTTTTGCAGGAAGAATAAATCCGCCTCCACCTTGAATGGTTTCGAGGACAACCCCAGCGGTTTTTGTTGTTATTTTTGTGAGTTCATCAAATGCATTGAATGTGACAAACTCGACTTCTGCTAATAAGGGCCCATAGCCTTCTTTTTGTTGTTCAACACCCAATAAGCTCAACGCACCTTGAGTGCTTCCGTGATAGGCGTTCTTGGCCGCGATAAATCCGCCTCTGCCCGTTACTCGTTTGGCTAATTTCATGGCCCCTTCAATGGCTTCTGTACCCGAATTAGTTAGGTAAGTAACTTCTAGTGAAGATGGCAAGTGCTTGGCCAGTAATTTACATAAATCTACCGCCGGTGATTGCGCATATTCACCATAGACCATAACGTGCATGTACCGATTCAATTGTCTTTTCATGGCACGAACAACAGCTGGGTGGCGATGACCCAAACTACAGGCCGATACGCCAGCCACAAAATCAAGGTATTTTTTTCCTTTTTGATCGACGATATAACTACCCTTCGCCCTTTTGATTTCTAATCCTATGGGATAGGGGCTAGTTTTCGCTTGATAGGATAAAAAATCGTCGAGCATCAGTTGTTTTTTTATTGATCCTTTCGGAATAAATCTTCAAGGGTTTCGGGGCGTTCTTCTTTTCGCCATAAAAAACCGTCTAGGGTTCTCAAGTTAGGATCTAAATCTTTACTGGGAAATACATCTCCGTTTGGGCTTATATAAAAGGAGATGTCTTCAATTTCATTGTCTTTGAATTTGATATTTAATGCGCTACAAATTGTTTTATCGATACCCACCAATTCTCCTCCTTCTGAATAAAGATAGTAAAGTACTTGGGTGTTTTTGATCACATCGAGTTCATTTAGTGTTCCATCGAGAAAATCACCATAGAGTTCTTTCCCTACAATTTGGTTATAGCCGTTTTCGCTTAAACTGTCTTTTTCGACAATAAATGCATTCCCAAAAATGAACAATGAATCCAGTTTCTTGGTAGCAAAATCTGTTTTCATGTAGATTACTTCTCCACTCATTTGGCTGTCATTAAACCACATAACAGGATTTCGTTTGTTTTTGTCATTAATGGACAAGACCTGATTTTCTTTTCGCGATAGTGGACGTTTATGCAATTCTATTCGACCATTGACTTCATCTAAATACAGAGAATCTGACTTACCTCTCAGGTCTTTTTTAAGAATTTTCACCCCATAATACCCCCGTAGAATTCTGGCTTCAGATGGCCCTGTTCCAATCAGTGTGTCTGCATGTATGTACAAAGAATCATTTTCGATAATGTTTATCGCCAAGGCTTTACGCGTAATAATTGCAGAATCTTTTGCTTTGAATATTTCTGCATAATTCCCTCGGATGATGGATTTGTTGATGGTGTCAGTAATGACAACCTTCATTGTCGCAGAGGCATAATTCCGTTCATTTTCAAAATACAAACTGTCGCCTTCTATGATTTTGTTGTTGTATAAAATCTCAGCATTACGTTTGAAGTAACCTACCTGCGTAGTGGTGTCATAATAGCCCGATTCACAATAGATGTCATAGTCAATGCCTACTATTTTTGTTGGCCCATAGAGATATGCCTTATTGGTTTCTGTAAAATAATCTAGTTGGGTAGAGGTGACTTTGTATTCTGGATTATCGATGCGAACATTTGAAATAAACCGATACTTTTTTTCCTTCATGAAATATTTTCCACGATTGCTTTTGAGTGTAGTCGCACTATCGATGATTGTTCCGGGTGTTTCATAATAGGCTAAATCTTCAAACCGGTTAAGGAACAGCGTATCAGTTTCCAAGGTCATGTCGGGTTGTTCTAAAAAAACATTTCCCCACGCTTTTGCTTTTCCTGATGTTCCATCATATTCCATGAAATCACTGGTCATGCGAATACTATCTCCTTGAGTGAACACGACTTCTCCTTCGGCTTTGAAGGCGTTATTTTTTGGGTAAAAAAAGGATTTGTCAGATTCGATGAGCGCACCTTCATGAAAAAGTTTTACACGAACATCCCCTCGTTTTGTCAAGATGTTTGCACCTTTAAAGTTTGCTTCATCTTTACCAAAAGAGCCTGCTTGTTGAATTTGAACAATGCGTTTCTCTTGTCCAAAGAGTAATCCACTACTGAACAAACAGCAACTTACGACAAGAAGTGAAATGATTCTTTGCACACCAATACGGGTTGTTTTTTATCTAAAAATTGTCTGCTTTCGATCTGGTCCAACAGAAACAATTTTTATAGGTGTTTCGAGTTCCTTTTCTAAATAGTCAATGTATGCTTTAAAACTGGCTGGGAAATCTGCTTCAGCCGTTAGTTGTGTTAAATCTTCTTCCCATCCAGCCAATTCAGTGTACACAGGACTAACATTCTCTGGCTCGATAGAAAAAGGAAAATGTTCAATTACGCCCTCTGAAGTAGCATAACCAGTACAGACTTTAATGGTTTTAAAGCCAGATAATACATCACCTTTCATCATCATGAGTTGGGTAACACCGTTCACGCGAATGGCGTATTTTAACGCAACTAAATCGATCCAACCACAACGTCGAGCACGTCCTGTCGTTGCACCAAACTCTTGCCCCACACGCCCCATTGTTTCCCCAGCTTCATCAAATAATTCGGTAGGGAATGGTCCGCTTCCTACACGGGTTGTATAGGCTTTAAAAATACCATAAACTTCTCCTACTGTGTTGGGAGCAATTCCCAAACCAGTACAAGCTCCAGCGGCAGTTGTTGTAGATGAAGTGACAAAAGGATAGGTTCCAAAATCTACATCGAGCAATGATCCTTGGGCGCCTTCGGCCAATATTTTTTTATTTTCTTTTTGTGCAGTATGTAAAAAGTCTTCACTGTCAATGAGTGGAAGTGCTTTCAATGTTTCTAGACTATCAAAAAAGGTGGTCTCGAGAGCCACAAGATCAAAATCAATTTGACTCTCATAGTGGGAAAGCATTTTTAAGTGCTTGTCGCGGAGGGCTTCATAGCGTACTCTCCAATCTTTCAAAAGAATATCTCCCACGCGAATTCCATTACGACCAGTTTTGTCCATATAGGTTGGTCCAATCCCTTTAAGGGTTGATCCAATCTTCGCCTTTCCTTTTGCTGCCTCAGAGGCTGCATCCAACAATCGGTGTGTAGGAAGTATTAGGTGTGCTTTCTTAGAAACAAATAATTTTTTGGCAAAATCAATGTTAAAAGGCGCAAGTTTATCTAATTCTCCTTTGAAAATGACTGGATCTATCACTACTCCATTCCCAATAATATTGAGCGCAGATGGATGAAAAATTCCAGAGGGAATGGTGTGCAGTACATGCGAGATTCCGTCAAATTTTAGGGTATGTCCAGCATTTGGACCGCCCTGAAATCGTGCTATGATATCGTAATTTTTCGTTAAAACGTCTACAATTTTTCCTTTTCCTTCGTCTCCCCATTGAAGACCGAGCAGTAAGTCAACCGACATATAATTGGTGGTTATTTATGATTCTTTTTTCGTTCCGTAAAAGTATAAAGAATGGTGATGAATATCAACATTAAATACCTCTTCGATTGTTTTTTTTATGGTCTGTATTCTTGGATCACAAAATTCTTTGACCTCTCCAGTATCCGTTAAGATAATGTGGTCGTGTTGGTTGTCGAAAAATGATTTTTCGTATTGAGCTTGGTTCCCAAACTGATGTTTGCGAATTAATCTAGATTCAATCAGTAAGTCCACTGTGTTGTAAAGCGTGGCACGACTAACCCTGTAATTTTTATTTTTCATTTTGATGTACAATGATTCTATATCAAAATGTTCTTTGTGTTCGTAAATTTCATGGAGTATGGCAAATCGTTCCGGAGTTTTTCGGTGTTTGTGTTGATCTAAAAATTTGATGAACACATTTTTGACGATTTCTTGTTGGTTTTTTGTTTCAGCCATGGCACTTTAAATCTTCGGTAAATGTACAGTTTCTTTTCCTATTGACGTGCTACTTTCTCAATTCCAGTAATTTTTAGTAAACGCTGTTTTAGTTTTTTTAGGGTTTGTTTATTATTGACCCGCATGGTAAGGGTTCCCTTAAATAATTCTTCTTCCGTTTGAAAGTTTATTTTTTTGATATCAACATTCATACTGTTGGAAATCACACGTGTAACTTGATTGACTAATCCTTGCTGATCGATCCCATGTAATACGAGTTCTGCGGTAAATTCTTGTTCACCCGAGTCAATCCACCAAGCAGGAACAATGCGGTAGGCATAATTAGATTGGAGAGATACGGCGTTCGAACAATTGTATTGATGGACCTTTATACCCTCGTTAATGGTGACAAATCCAAATACTTTGTCTCCTGCTATTGGGTTGCAACAGGGAGAGAGTTTGTATTGAAGTTCTTCTCGTTCTTTCCCAAAAACGAGTTTATCGTAGCGGGAAACAAAGCCTTCTCCTTCTGCAATAGATTTTCCTGGTTTAGCCCGCAATCTCTTTTTGAAGAAATTTAAAAAACTGTTGTTGTAAGTTGTTGCAAACTCTTTTAATTTTCGATTATCAACTGTTCCAAGGCCAACCCGATAAAACAGATCTAAACTTGAATTGACTTTAAAATAAAGAACAAGCTGTTGAATGGTTTTTTCGTTGTTCTCGACGCGTAAGTGCTTGAGTTTTCGTCGAAGAATTTCTTTTCCTTCTTCAGCAATCTTATTCTTTTCTTCGTTGAGCGAAGATTTTATTTTATTGCGTGCGCGAGAAGTAATCACATAATCCAACCAGTTCGCAGTTGGTTTAGCATTTTGTGAAGTAATGATTTCAACAGAATCTCCACTTTTTATTGTACGAGACAAGGGAACGAGTTTCCCATTGACACGTGCACCTCGGGTTTTACTTCCTATTTCTGTATGAATGGAATAGGCGAAGTCCAAGGCAGATGATCCTTGCGGGAGGGATTTTAGTTCTCCTTGTGGTGTAAAGACAAAAATCTCTTCTGCATATAAATTGAGTTTAAAATTTTCCACAAAGTCAATCGCACTAGAATCTTTGGACTCTAACACTTCTTGTAAACGATTTAACCAGCCTTCAATACCGGAGTCTTTTTCATCTCCTTGTTTGTAGCGATAGTGTGCTGCATAGCCTTTCTCCGCAATTTCATGCATACGTTCAGAACGAATCTGAACTTCGATCCATTTGTTGTTTGGCCCCATAACGGTAATATGGAGCGACTCATATCCATTCGATTTGGGGGATGAAATCCAATCGCGAAGACGTGTAGGATTTGGTGTAAAATGATCAGTTACAATCGAATAGATTTTCCAGGCTAAGAATTTTTCATCTTTGGGCATGGATTTGTATACAATGCGGATGGCAAATTTGTCAAATACTTGCTCGTAGTTGATGTTTTGCTTTTGCATTTTTTTATGAATCGAATAAATCGATTTGCTCCTTCCTTTAATAAAATAATTCAGGTCTTCTTTGTCCAAAGAAGTTTTCAGGAATTTTGAAAAGGCCTTTATGTACTGAGTCTGTTCTTCTTGACTCTGCTCAATTTTATCTTTGATTGCATCAAAACGATTTGGCTCAGTGTATTTTAAACTGAGGTCTTCCAATTCTGTTTTGATGTTATACATCCCAATTCGGTGGGCTAGGGGAGCATAGATGTACAGGGTTTCGGAAGCAATTTTGACTTGTTTGTATTCTGGCATTGCATCCATGGTTTGCATATTGTGCAAACGATCGGCAATTTTGATGATGATCACCCGGATATCATCGTTTAGAGTCAATAACATTTTACGAAAATTCTCTGCCTGTAAAGAGACGTCCTTGTCTTTTTTAAGGTGGGATATTTTCGTTAATCCATGAACGATTTTTGCTACCGTATTCCCAAAAAGGCGTTCGATGTCGTCAAGAGTATATTCTGTGTCTTCAACAGTATCGTGTAAAAGTGCTGCAGCAATAGAAGTTGCATCCAAGCCAATTTCAGAAGCAACAATTTTGGCAACGGCAATGGGATGAAAAATATAGGCTTCTCCAGACTTGCGTCGTTGTGTCTTGTGCGCATCTACAGCAGTGTTGAATGCAAGTCTTATGAGCTTTTTATCTGCAGCAGATAATTGCAAATAGCTTATTTTCAGTAACTCTTTGTACTGTTTTGCAATTTCTTTATTTTCTGTTTCCTCATCAATTAGCATAAAAGTAAATTACGCAATTCTTTTAAATCCATCCCAATAAGACATCTAGTTTCTTTGTCTTCTTGCCTCGGCAAGTAAAATACCTGCTGCGACAGAAACATTCAGGGAGTCATTTTGACCAGCCATTGGAATATAAATTTGTGTTGTTTTCTGTGCTAGCCAGTCGGTGGAGAGGCCAATATCTTCTGTTCCTACGGCAATGGCAGTATTTCCAGTGAAATCTTGGGTGGTGTAAATTTTTGCTTCTTCCGATAGTGCCGCACTGAAGGTGGTTATTTCTTTTTGTTCTAAAAAGGAAATCGTTTCAGCAATAGTTGCTATCCCAATGGGCACGTTGAATAAACAGCCCACACTGGAACGAACCACGTTGGGATTGTAGAGGTCGGTTCTTGGATTGACGAGTAACATTGCATCCACACCAATTGCATCAGCAGTTCGAAGTAATGCGCCAATATTACCGGGTTTTTCAGGCGCTTCAGCAATAAGGACAAAGGCGTTCTTCTCAGGGAGTTCAAGTTGATCAAGTTGATGTTCTTTCATGTGAGCCACCCCAATAAGTGTAGAAGTGTTCTTCCGGTAACAAAGCGTTTCAAATAGAGCTGCATTGACTTCAATACATTCGCAATCTGCGAAAACATCATCGTTAACAATAGTTGAGTTTCCTTCTTTTACAAAAACAGTTTTCAATTGAAAGCCACCGGCAAGTGCATGCCGTAGTTCTTTTTCACCTTCAATACAGAACACCTGTTCTTGCTTTCGTTTTTTTGCTTTTTCCTGAAATGTTTTTAATTCTTTAATGTGTCCATTTTGCGGACTAGAAATAAATTGCATTTTTATTTTCGGCTAAATTTCTCCATGTACCGTTTCCACAATTCTGTTTGGTGTGTTTCCAATAAAAGAGCTCTCCCCTGAATAAATGCATGACTCAATTGGTTGGTACGCATGTCCAGTGCGTCGCCTATGGCAATGAATAATGTCGCATCTTTTCCTACAGTGAGGCTGCCAAGTTTATCTTCAACGCCTAATATTTTAGCTGCGTTGAGGGTAATCATTTGAACAGCTTTCTCTTTATCAACACCATAGGCTGCAAAAGTACCTGCATAGAATGGAAGGTTTCTAGTATTCATGCGTTCCATACGGCCACTTACATCAATGGTAATGGTCAGACCAGCATCCATTAATAATTTCGCCATTTTAAATGGAAGCTTTACGTCTTCATCTGCTGTGTTGGGCAAGCGATGTGGGCGAGAAACGATTACTGGAATATCATTCTTTTTTAGAAAAGGAAGAATTAGATGTGCATCATCTCCACCAACCAAAACAATGTTGTTAAGTCCGTGTTTTTGTAAAAAGACAATTCCATCAAGAATTTGTCTTTTCTCTTTAGCGTGAAGATAAACCTGTTGCTTTCCGTTAAAACTTGCTTGAAGAGCAGCATGAGGAAGATGTTTTTTGTCGGTAGCCGTGGTAAATGTTTTGGCTTCCTTTAGATAGGCATCAAGTTCGAGAACTTGCTTGTCATAGTTCTTTTGATCGTACACCAATGGGTCTTCCCCTTTTGTCGAATTTCCTCTTCGATAGGAGCGAGGCCAATAGATGTGCATTCCTTCATCTGTTTTAATTGCGGCATCCTCCCAGTTCCATGCGTCCAGTTGAACCACCGTTGAACTCCCTGCAATCCGTCCTCTAGTTGGAACAATTTGTGCGGTCAAAATTCCATTTGGTCGAAGTGATTCAACCACTTTAGATTCTGCATTGTAGGCAATTATTGTTCTGATATTAGGAAGAAATGTTCCGATCTCATTCAAATCATTGGTCGGGCGAATGGCGTCAATTTCAACCATTCCAACTGTGCTGTTTGTCGCAATAAAACCAGGATAAACATGTTGTCCAGTTGCATCGATTTGGGTTGCATAGTTGTTTGTTATCGATGTAGAAGAACCAATTTCTACAATTTTACCGTTCTCGATTCCAAGAGAGCCATTTTCGATAATTGTTCCATCACCAATGTGGAGGGTCGCCCCTTGAATCAAAATTGATTCACTTTGTATTGGTGCGGGTGTTTGCTGTGCTGTTGCCACAAAACTGAGGCAAAATGCGCTTAATAAATATATTATTTTCTTCATCTCTTATGTGTTAATCTAATGTTTCGCAATGGAATTCACGCGCTTGTTTTTTCGGTGTTTTTTGGGTTGGTGCCCCTCCGTTTTTCGCTTCAACCATTTGTTGAATTAGTTGATTGCGTTCCTGTTGAATTTTTTCAACTTGGGCGGTTGCGCGATCAAGTTCGTAGTAGAAAACACCTTCAATCATTGTCTTTTCTGCCACTGCATAAATTGACATGGGGTGATTGTTCCACAAGACTAAATCGGCAGACTTGCCTACTTTTACACTTCCAACTTGATCGTCGATATGCATTAATTTTGCTGGGTTGAGAGTGACAAATTTCCACGCATCTTCTTCAGAAACACCACCATATTTAACGGCTTTAGCTGCTTCTTGATTTAAACGCCGTGACATTTCAGAGTCATCAGAATTAAAAGCAACCGTGACGCCTTGACTGTGCATGATGGCTCCGTTATAAGGAATAGCATCATTTACTTCAAATTTGTATGCCCACCAGTCTGAGAAGGTAGACCCCCCGACACCGTGTTCTTTCATCTTATCGGCTACTTTATAGCCCTCTAAAATATGGGTAAAAGTATTGATGGTTACACCAAAACGTTCTGCAACTTTCATCAACATATTGATTTCACTTTGCACATAGGAGTGACAAGAAATGAATCGCTTTCCTTCAAGTATTTCCACCAAGGTTTCCATTTCAAGGTCATAGCGTGGTGCCAAGGTTTTGGCTTTGGTTTTTCGACCAAGCGTATTGTATTTCTTCCAAGCTGTTTGGTATTCTTTTGCTCGCTGGAAGTAGTCAACAAATACTTGTTCAACACCCATTCGCGTCTGCGGGAAACGGGCATAGCTAGACCAGTTAGATTGTTTTACGTTTTCACCAAGAGCGAACTTGATGAAAGGTGCAGCTCCTTTGTATAAAAGACCATCGGCATCTTCTCCCCAACGTGGTTTAATGATCGCAGAACGTCCTCCAATTGGATTCGCTGACCCGTGTAAAATTTGTAAAGTTGTTACTCCCCCAGAAAGATTGCGGTAGAGATTGATATCATCAGGATTGATGACATCCTCGATGGTTACTTCAGCCGAAGAATTGTGCCCTCCTTCATTGATGCTAGACGCACCGATATGTGAATGCTCGTCAATAACTCCACTGGTGAGGTGTTTTCCGGTAGCGTCAATTTCAATTGCCCCTGGTGCAGTTAGGTTTTGTCCAACGGCTTTGATTTTACCATTTTCTACCCATACATCTGCGTTCTCAAGTATGCCTTCCGCTTCATTGGTCCATACAGTTGCATTTTTAAATAAGGTATTTTGCGCTGTTGGAAGGGAAGAAAAACCAAAGCCATTGTTTGGATAGGTCACTGCGACTGGACTTGGTTGATTACTTTCTTTTTTTGTTTTCTTTTTATCTTTAGTTGCTTCATTAAAATGAGCCATCCATCGAATTGAATTACCGTCAAACGATGTTCCTTCTCCTTCAATGTGACTTGCGTCACTTATTTTAGCTGAAAGTTGCGCATAAGCGTCTTTTGCTTCATTCTGAATTTGTAAACTCATCCAGCCACTTTTATAGGTCGCTTTGGTGGCTAGTTTAATTGAGTCTTTTTTAACAGTAGCAGCTATTTTCGAATCACTGTTTTTAATGACTAAGCTCAATTCTTTTCCATCAAGCATCAAAGTGTATTTCCCGTCAAAGGTTACCTCTGGAGAAGTGATTATTTTGTGCTGTCTTCCTTGCACCCAATTTTCTTCAATTTTGGTTGAGGCATCAAACAATGGCCCATTGGTTACAATGAAATTGGCCATAGCTGCTTTCTTTAGTTGCCCAACAACCGCTTGTTTACCCAATAGTCGGGCAGGAGTTGTGGTCAATGCAGCCAAGGCTTTTTCTTTGTCTAATCCGTACTTGACAGCTTTTTTGACGTTGGCCAAGAATGTTGGTTTTTTACTAAGACCATTGCTGGTGAATGCAAAAGGAATTCCTCCTTTGGCAATTGCAGCCGGATTCATGGGGGCTTGATTCCAGTAACGCATGTCGCTTAGGGCAATTTTTTGTGTACTCACAGGATCAGTTACATCATAACCATTAGGAAAGTTAACGGGGACCAATAAAGTCGCATTCAATGCTTTCAAGTTTCCGATGTGTTCATATTCTTTACCGCTAGCTGTGATGGTGAGCGGAATACCAAACTCTTTTCCTATTTTGGCAGCTCGCGCTACATCCAATTTATTTTTAGCTTCAAAAAATGCCGGAAGATTTTTGTTGACATTGAATGCTTCGATGGCTAAATCTTTGTTGCTAGCACCACCTTTTTTATACCAATCGGCATCGTGGAAAAACTGACGTAAAAGAGCCATTGCTCCCATAATTGAGCCTGGATAATATTGTGCCGATTGTTTACTTTTGGTAAATGACAAGTGTTGTGCAGCTCTTTCATCTAGTAAACGAATGGCATCATTGTCGTTGTCATTTAGCGCGACAAAAACACTGGTTCCTCGGTGAATTCCTTCTGTTCTGTGACTATTGACAACACCAAAGCCAGCATTTCTCAGTTGCTTTGCCGTTGCTTTATCATAGCTATAATCTACTATTCCATTGTAATCACTTAATATGTGGTCGTTCCAATAGTAACCTTCGCGCTTGGCATCATATTGTGTGCTTCTACCTCTTCTTCCTTCGGCTACAGCCGATTTGATTCCGAAATTTGAATGCAATTCTACAAACGAAGCGTAGATGTGTTTTCCACTATAATCATGAATCAAGGTATTTTCTGGAAGGCTGATGTTTTCGCCAACTGCGATGATTGTACCATTTTTGAATAAAATTGTTCCGCCATTGATTTGTTGGTTTGGCGCTGGGTGTAAAGTAGCATTGGTGATTGCTTGGTAGTGCGAGGCTGAAGTTTTTACACTCGTGTTAGTGGGGAAATAGTCTTGACTAAAACCACTAATACTTGCGGCAAAAAAGAGCAGCAATAAACGTATTTTCATGTTGATAATTTTTATCCAAACTACAAATTATTTTTCGAATGAACGAAAGTTTCCTTCGACATTAAATTGCTGTAAAAGCAATGAAACAACCTGATTATATGATTGAATTCCGTTGGCTTGACTATTCGCCTTTAGATACGTGTCATATGATTTCTTGAACAAGGGTTCAAAAGGGTTTTTATGTGCTTTCCAAAAAGTAGTCGATTCAGCAAAATTGGCAAATATTCCCGGTCGTAGCCTTTGAGCAATTTCCTTGGCTTTACTTGGGTTTGCTTTGCGTAATTCAGCATAACAGTACCGAAACCCAAAAAGACTTGCTGCATATTGAATGTCACTATCTGGATGATTGTAGGCGGATAAAAACCCAATAAAGTTCGCCTCATTTTCTGCAGCATAGCCCTGTTGATGGGCCATTTCATGTGCAATGGTGACAGGGAGGTTGATTTTGGGAATGCGTCCATTTACTTGTGCTTCGAGTGTAAAAGGGTTTAGGTATCCGGAGAACCCCATATAACTCAACGGGAAACTGTAGAGTGATATTTTTACTTTCCCGACTTTGTCTGAAGGTGAATAGGCCAACTCCATCCGTTTGATTAGTGCTGCTGTGTTGTCGTTGTACTGAATTGCAAGACTATCGTTTTGACTTAATTGTTCGTGTAGTTGATTACTTTTTGTAGCAAAAAATGATGTCAGTTCAGCGAGTTCCTCTTCTGTGTACTTTTGCTCAACGCTTAACTGTTGACCAATTGGAGTTCTGTAGTAGTTGAGTCCCCAAGAGAGTTGAAACCAGAAAAACAGGATAGTAATTGAAAGCATAAGAAGCAAAAGCGATTGTTTCCATTGCTTACCAAGAAGTCCCTTTACTTGAATAACAAACCAAACCATTAGACAGGCATATAAGGAATCTCCAATTGAAAAGGGGAATGCACTAAAAAACCATTCGCGTGAAGTAAAGAGAAAAGGATAGACCTGATCTACATAAATAGAATCGATCCAAAATGGTTTTTCCTTCGCTACATAGAGAAGGCAGATCCCAACTAGCAGAAAAAATAAACTACCGAGAAAAACAGGTTTTGCTTTCATTGAACAAAAAACCCACCAATGCGGTGGGTTTGAATTGGTGTAAGAATTTGCATTATTCGATTAACGCTACAATCTTAACTTCAAAGATGAGATTGGATTTTCCAGGTATTCCACGGCTAGGGTTTTCACCATAAGCTAAGTTATAAGGAATGAACAAGGTTGCTTCATCTCCAACGCTAAGTAAGCCTAGTCCTTCTTTAAAGCCTGTTATCATTGCTGCATCTGGGCTAATGTCTGTTGGAATTGGTTGGTAAGCATCAGCTAAACGGCGTTGTTCGTTGACAACACCAAGTTCTTCAGCTGTTTCCAACATGCTAGTTTCCAAAAGTTTTCCACTGTCAAAATAAACAGCATAATGTGTTTTTGCTTTATTTGTTGTTTTTACCGCTTTTCCATCTCCCTTTTTGGTGATGAGGTACTGCAGGCCAGAAGCAGTGGTGGTACTTTCGGCTTTCTGTCCTTCAAATTTTTCTTTGGTCTTCAATAAACCAATGGCTCTTTTTTCTTCCTCTTCTGCTTTGCGTTGTTCTAAAGAGGTAAAGTAGTCTGAAAATATTTTTGCGGCATCAAATCGTTTAGCATCGCTTCCTTTTCGGATGATTTTAATCGATTGTATTGTGTCATTTTGTGCGATAGAATCGACTACGCTTTGCCCTTCAACCACTTGACCAAAGACGGTGTGCTTTCCGTCTAGCCAAGGTGTAGCCTTGTGGGTAATGAAAAATTGACTTCCGTTCGTTCCTGGACCAGAGTTGGCCATAGAAAGTATGCCTGGTCCACTGTGTGTAAGATCGGTTATTTCGTCATCAAAGCGATAGCCTGGGCTTCCAGAACCTGTTGCAGTTGGGTCTCCTCCTTGTATCATAAAGTCTTTGATGACCCGATGAAAAAGAATGCCATCATAATATTTTTTCCCTTTGTATTTTTCGTCAACAAATTCATTTTCTCCTTCTGCTAGGGAAATGAAGTTTGCCACGGTAGTTGGTGTTTTCTCTTGCGCTAAGGAAACAATAATTGATCCTTTATTGGTGACAATATCGGCATATAATCCAGCTTCTAGATCTGGGTATTGTGAGGCACATCCAACGAGTAACAGAAGAGATAAGATGTGTAAACTGTATTTTTTCATGGGTTAGTTTTTAAATAATAATCAAATGTAGTTTTTTATTTTGAATCGACACGAGTGCTTGTTTTTTTTAAAGAATTGAGCTGTATTGTAAAACGCAATGGTTGATTAATGCCAATCTTGTCTCCATCTCCTTGGTAACCAAAACCCAAAAATGAGGGCATTAAAAAAACACCGATTTCGGTTTCTTTCAACTCTTTTATGGCATAACGCAATGCGGGTAGTAAATCTTCTTTATCAACCAAATAGTTCACTTCTCCCAATTCCATTTCATCGTAGATTATTTCTCCAGATAGATTTTGAATTTTATAGCTAAACGTTACTTCATCTCCCATGATTGGTTTTGATTTGGTAGGCACTTTTCGTTCGAGGGCAAACCAATATCCGTAGGCACTTGATTGAAAGTCTAGGAGAGAGTCTTTTTCAATGGCTTGAGCAATTAATTGTTGTTGTTGCCGATTGATTTTTTTATTTCGTTCTACCGAAGCTTGAATGTTTAGTTGATTGCTTTGATAGGTTGGTTTTCTGGCTATGGGTTCCTGGCAACTGACCAAGCTTAAAAAGGCCAAAAAAAAGATGGTTAATATTCTCATGTTAGATTGGAGCTGTATTGAAGAATAATTTGGTGTAATTTATCTTTTGTTTCATCTAGCGAAAGAGGAGACATTCCTCCGGCGGCATTTACATGTCCACCTCCGTTAAAGTGCTTTCGTGCAAACGCATTGACATCAAAATCTCCTTTAGAGCGGAAAGACATTTTAATGATTCCCTCTTGTTTATTTTCAATCATTATGATGGCAAGTTTGACTCCATCGAGACTCAGTCCATAATTCACAAAACCCTCGGTATCTCCTTTTTGAAAATCACATGCGTCTAATTCTGCCTGACTTATGTGCATGTATACCGCTTGTAGTTTATCTACACGTCTTAGGTTTTTCAATCCAAGGCCCAAAAGTTGTAGGCGCTCAAAACGATAACTATCGTATATGTGTTGATGAATTTTACTGTGATTAATTCCGCTGTCAAGTAAATTTGCTACTACTCTGTGCGTTCTTGCTGTGGTAGACGAAAACCGAAAGGAACCAGAATCAGTCATTATTCCCGTATAGATACAACTTGCAATTTCTTGGGTAATGGCTTCAGCGTCTAATTCACTTAGAACATTATAGACCATTTCACATGTTGATCCCAATGCTGGATCAGAATACATCAATGCAGCATAGTCTTGTGGTGCCTCATGATGATCGATCATGATAATTGGCGTATCAGTCTTTTGAATCCATTGATCAATAGGTGCTATTCTTCCAAGTGCGTTAAAGTCAAGGGTGAAAAAAATATCTGCATCTTCGATATAGGCTCGACATTTTAATTCCTCTTTGTTAAAGCACAAAATATTTTCTTGCCCTGGCATCCATGCGAGGAATTTTGGATATTCATTTGGAGAAATAATTTGACAATCGTGTCCCCTTTGTTGTAAGAAATGCCCCAAAGCTAGGGTACTACCCAGAGCGTCACCATCGGGGTTTTTATGGGGAAAAATCACACATTTTTTAGGAGTGGAAAGTAAGGCGGAAAGCTGATCAATAAATTCTTCTTGCATAACAGGTCAAATATACAAATGCTGCAAGAGAAAGAAAACATTCCCCCTCTTTTATTGGAGAAGGCTTTTCGCATTTCGTGATATATTTGCCTACATTTGCAGCACAAAAAAAAACGACTATGACAACCAACAGAACTTTTACCATGATTAAACCCGATGCGGTTAAGAATGGTCACACTGGTGCAATTCTCGAAAAAATCACAGCCGCTGGCTTTCGTATTGTTGCCTTGAAGAAAACACAACTTTCTACTTTAGATGCTGAAGCTTTTTATAGCGTTCACAGCGAGCGTCCATTTTTTGGTGAATTGGTTAGCTTCATGTCTAGCGGTCCAATTATTGCCGCAATTTTAGAAAAAGAAAATGCTGTAGACGATTTTAGAACCCTAATAGGAGCGACTAACCCTGCTGATGCAGCCGATGGAACCATCCGTAAACTCTATGCAACCTCTATTGGTGAAAACGCTGTGCACGGTTCAGATAGCAATGAAAATGCAGCCATTGAAGGCGCATTTCATTTCGCTGGTCGAGAATTATTCTAGCGTAAAACAATTTTTTGAATACCTTCAAATCCTAAAGTATCGTTAAGATGTTTTAGGATTTTTTCTTTCCCGTAGGATAACTCTTCTCGAAGTGGTGCAGAAGAGAGGTGAATGTAAAGGGTTTTTCCACGAAGCGACAGTTCTTGGGTAAACTGCATTACATTGTTCCCAACCGTTGCCTCCCACGCTTGTTTTACTTTGAGTTCATTTAGTCCTTTAGCTAAATTACGTTGTTCAGTGATTTGATGTAAAACATCTTGGATAGGCTTTGGTTCAAACGATCGTTTCTTTTGACTCATTTTAAAGCGTTATTTTTTGATGACGTTTGTAGTGGTATTCCTTGTCATTATGGAATAAGACCATCTGCTCGGCATTAATCGATAAAATCTCTTCCTTCCAAGGAATTAAAGCAGAATCAAAGTGAAGATAAAAACGCTGCCCTTCTTTTAGAACGGAAAAAGCTATTTGATCTTCAGAACTTTGGTAAAGGCCGTTGAATGTTGGGGCCATCTTCTTTTTATACCCAATGCTGTCCGCTTTTAAATGATAGAAATCTACCGCAGGTGCAGCGCCTTTTGGGGCAAATACTTCCCCATAAGCATGAACTGCTTCAATTTCCCAATACCCTGGAAGCTGCGCCAAGTCAGGTGCATTTGTGCTAGTGCAACCTGTAAAAAAAAGGAGGCATATACAGGTGGCATAAATGTGGATTGATCTCATTTTCCGAAGGTAAAAAAATCTAAGATAGCTCGAATAATTTATAGGATAATTGTGTTGTTTTTAGTGCAGATAATGTTCTCTCTTCATGTGTGTCTGACAAAAACAACTGACCAAAGTGATTGCTTTCAACCAATTGCATGATCAAGGATACCCTTTCTTGATCTAACTTATCAAAAACATCATCCAGTAAAACAATTGGAGAAACTCCTGCTTGTTTTTTTATAAAGTCAAATTGTGCCAGTTTTAGGGCGATTAAAAAAGATTTTTGTTGCCCTTGACTACCAAATTTTTTAATGGGTTGTGCGTGTATGGTGAATTCTAAGTCCTCTTTGTGTGGTCCAGCGGTGGTGAACTGCGCCGCTCGGTCTTTGGGTAGGTTTTGTTCTAAAAGCGTTTTAAAATCTGTGTTATGCAGATCACTTTGGTAAATAATATCGACTTTCTCATCACTTTGACTAATGCTTTGGTAATGTTTCTTTACAATGGGAATAAACTCTGTTAAGAAAGTATTCCTTTTGTCAAAAATACGGGTCCCCCCTGCAATAATTTGATCATTGTAAATATCCAGTGTTTCGCGTTCAAAGGTTTGATTGGCTACAAAGTATTTTAGCAGGGCATTGCGCTGCGCAATGGCTTTATTGTAGTTCAGTAGATCGAGTAAATAAGCCTTGTCGGTTTGCCCCATGACTCCATCGATGAATTTTCTTCGCGTACTGCTTCCCTCAACAATTAAATCTCTATCGGCAGGAGAAATGATAACCAATGGGAGGAGGCCAATATGGTCGGCCATACGATCATAGGCCTTTCCATTGCGCTTGATGGTTTTTTTATTGCCCTTTTTTAGGCTACAAATAATTTTCTCATCACGTTCATCTCGATTAAACTGACCTTCCAAAAGGAAAAACTCTTTTCCAAACTGAATATTCTGGACTGCAGACGGATTAAAATAACCCTTTCCGAAACACAAATGATATATTGCATCCAATACATTGGATTTCCCCACGCCGTTTTTTCCTATAAAACAGTTGATTCGTTCGTCAAAAACGAAGGAAGAGGCTTCAATATTTTTATAGTTTGTTAAAGAAAGTGATGCTAATTTCATTGCTGCTAAGATAAGAAACACAAAGTCTCTTTTACGATTGGAATAAAAAGTTTATTTTTGGGCTCTTTAACACATAGATCATGGCCACTTACAAAAAACGCGGAGCAAAAAAATCGGTTAACTCACCGCAACTTTCCGAACAAGAAATAGAAAGCACAACAGCAGAGGTTTTTGAAACCTTAGATGCAAGTGCTTCCAAAACAGAGGAATTTGTCGCAAAATACCAAAATATAATTTTAGCCCTTATTGGCGTTGTTACGATTGGAGTCCTGGGTTACCTAACCTATGACACCTATGTGGCTACTCCTCAAAAGGCAGATGCCGTTACTGAGCTCAATCAAGCGCAATACTATTTTAATATTGCTGTTAATGAAGAGTCTTCAGAAGCAATGTACCTACGTGCCATCAATGGTGGTGAAGGTAAATACGGTTTTTTGGACATTATCGAAAATTATGGAAGTACTCCCGCTGCAGCATTAGCTAACTACAGTACGGGGATGGCCTATATTAATATTAAAGAATATGAAAAAGCAATCGACTATTTGAGCAATTTTAGCTCTGATGATGTATTGTTGTCTTCATTGGCAAAGGGCGCCCTTGGCGATGCCTATGCTCAACTTGGCCAAGACGAAAATGCATTGGCCAATTACAAAGCAGCATTCAATGCAAGCTCAAATGATTTTACGACACCTAAATATTTATTCAAAGCGGGTATCATTAGCGCAAGCTTAAATAAAAACAGTGAGGCATTGGGTTACTTTAAGCGTATTAAAAGCGATTATTCTAATGCACCTGAAGCTCAGCAGATCGAAATTCAAATTGGGCGTCTAGAAAATCAATAATACATGGCTACAGCCCTCAGCAATCTTTCTGATTTTGACCCAAAGGATGTTCCTTCTGGAAAGGGACTAAAGATTGCGTTAGTAGTGGCAGAATGGAATGCGCAAATCACCAACAACCTTTGTATGGGTGCACGCACTGCCTTAGTTGATTGTGGTGTTCTCGAAGATGATATTCAAACAACTCACGTTCCCGGAAGCTTCGAATTGGTCTTTGGTGCAAAGAAAGCTCTTGAGAAGCAAGTAGATGCTGTCATAGTTATCGGGAGTGTAATTCAAGGGCAAACGAAACACTTTGATTTTGTTTGTCAAGGAGTAACTCAAGGGATTGTGTCTTTAAATCTTTCCTCAAAACAGCCCGTTGTGTTTTGCGTTTTAACAGACAATACCTTACAACAGTCCATTGATCGAAGTGGTGGAATTCATGGTAATAAGGGAGTTGAAGCTGCAGTCACTGCAATCAAAATGGCTCATTTAGCCAAAAAATAGCTTTTTTTAACGCTGTATTTTTTCTTGATTTTTCTGAAAAAAATGTACATTTAGGTCAAAGAAAATAAATGTTTAAGTCATCTCTTTTTAAGCTTAATAAAAACCGCCGATACAACTATACTCCGCGCTACTATGAGGGGAAAGAGATTTCAAATATTTATGAATTTGATTCCAAATTCTCAAAATACAGAGATACATATAACGCCAATGATATAGGCAAGAAATGGGAAGAAGCACGACTGGAAAGTCGTACGAGAAGCAATCGCGCATTTTCTCCCTTGTTGTTGGTTATTATTGCGGTCTTGTGCTTAATATTTCTTTTCATCATTGATTTTGACTTATCCATCTTTAGACAATAGTTCATGGAAGATGTTATTGCTTTGCTCCCGGACCATGTGGCCAATCAAATCGCTGCTGGTGAAGTTGTCCAACGTCCTGCCTCTGTAGTAAAAGAGTTACTCGAAAATGCCATTGATGCTAAAGCGACAAGAATTCAGTTGATCATCAAAGAAGCAGGAAAACAACTCATTCAAGTTGTGGACGACGGTATGGGCATGAGTGCAACCGATGCTCGCTTGGCCTTTGAACGTCATGCTACATCTAAAATTAAGCAGTCAGGCGATTTATTTGCTCTTCATACCAAGGGTTTTCGTGGAGAAGCACTAGCTTCTATTGCTGCTGTTGCTCAAGTTGAAATGCATACAAAGCGGGAAGAAGATGAGCTTGCAACTAAAATTAAAATTGGCGGAGGAGAAATTAAAAAACAAGAATTACTTGTTGCGCCCATGGGCACTTCAATGTCGGTGAGTAATTTATTTTTTAATGTACCCGCACGCAGAAATTTCCTGAAATCCAATACGGTAGAGTTGCGTCATATCATCGATGAATTTCATCGGGTAGCGATTGCCCATCCAGACATATCTTTTTCCATGCTCCAAGGGAGTACAGAATTGTTCGATTTGCCCGCAGGAAATTTGCGGAGACGTTTGACCCACATTTTTGGGGTAAAATTAGACGACAAATTGGTGCCTGTTGAAGAGCAAACAACGGTGTCAGGGATTCGTGGATTTGTATTAAAACCTGAAGCAGCAAAACGAAGCAGAGGAATGCAGTTTTTCTTTGTCAACAATAGATTCGTGAAGAGTTCCTTTTTGCATCATGCAATCATGACGGCATATGACGGTTTACTTCACGATGGTTGTTATCCTGGTTATTTCCTATTCTTTGACTTAGAACCCCACACAATTGATATTAATATTCACCCCACAAAAACAGAGGTGAAGTTCGAGAATGAACAAAGTTTATTTGCCATTCTTCGTTCTGCAGTTAAGCATAGCTTGGGAATGTTTCAAGTTGCCCCTACGCTCGATTTTGAACGCGATCCAAATTTAGATGTTTCTTATGGGAAAGTTGAACAAAATGCAAAACCACCCAAAATAGAAGTTGATCGCGATTTCAACCCTTTTCAAGAGAAAACTACCCATTCATTCTCATCAAAAATAAGCCCGCAGTGGGAATCGCTTTATCAAGAAGTTGGTTCTACAGAATCTGCTGCAATGAGTTTATTGGGAACTATGGACAATGTCCCTACTAATGAGACTCAAAAAATTTTCCAATTGATGAACCGTTATGTGGTCAGTTCAACCGGTGCAGCACTTTTGTTAATTGATCAAGAACGCGCACACGAGCGTGTGTTGTATGAAATGTTTTTATCCAATATCACTCATGCATCGACCTCTAGTCAGCAATTATTGTTTCCTATTCAAATTGAATTGAATGCAACACAAAAAGCCCTCTATGCGGAATATGCCTCTCTATTGACAGAGGTAGGTTTTCGTTTGGGAGATCTAAAAGATAATCATGTTGAGGTTGTTGGTATTCCAAGTATTTGTTCAGAAAACAAAGCCATTAGCGTGTTTGAGAACCTTTTTGAGACGCTGGCAAACGAGCACCCAGAAGACAGCTTTAGTCAAACCGACTTAGTAGCAAAATCCCTTGCTAGAACGCTATCTATTAAACGCGGCAAGCGTTTAGAAATTGAAGAACAACAGCAGTTGATTAACGATTTATTTGCTTGTAAAGAGACTCAGCTCTCGCCGTATAATCGTCAGATTTTTGTTTCTTTGACGAAAGAAGAATTGGAAAAAAAATTTAACTGATGCGGGGAATAACAGATACGGTAAAACACCTATTAATTATTAACGGAATTTTCTTTTTTGCATCCAATTTATATGGTGCATTCTTCAATGACTTGATGGCTCTTCATTTTTTTGTGAATCCCGCCTTTCAATTTTGGCAGCCCATTACGCATATGTTTATGCATGGAAGTTTCAATCACATTCTATTCAATATGTTGGGCCTTTGGATGTTCGGATCTCCACTTGAGGAACTTTGGGGAAAGAAAAAGTTTTTATTCTATTACTTCTCTGCCGGATTAGGTGCAGCAGCACTTCAGTTATTCGCTTACTCAGTTACTTTTTACCCAATCATGGATACGCTTACAACTGCTGGCTTCTCCTCTAAGAATATCTTAGACAGCCTTGCGGTTGGAGACATGAATCTTGGTTGGCTGGAACATGTTTCGCGTGATGCTGTGCAATCGCTTTACAACTCATATGTGGTTTCGATGGTTGGCGCATCTGGTGCGCTCTATGGTATACTCGTTGCCTTTGCCTTTTTGTTTCCAAATGTTCCGTTGCGCATCATATTTTTACCTTTCCTTCCAATCAAAGCAAAGTACTTTGTTCCCATTTTAATTCTTGGCGATTTGTTTTTCGGATTCACTTCCTATTCCATGGGGCCAGTTGCCCATTTTGCTCATGTGGGTGGGGCCATTACAGGTTTTGTGATGATGATGTATTGGAAGCGCAATCAATTCAATCAAAACCGTTGGAATTAAGATGAATAGCATACAACGCCTAATCAATCGTTTTTATCAATTCAATATTGCCGAGAAAATCATCTTGATCAATGTGATTTGTTTTGTCTTGCCTTTTTTTATTAAGACACTGTTGTTTCTTTTTAACCTCCCTGAACATACTTTTTTCAGTTGGTTTGAACTTTCTCCACATCCGTCTACATTTATCTTTCAACCTTGGACGTTGATTAGTTATGGTTTTTTACACGGCAGTTTTGGGCATATTTTGTGGAATATGCTTTTGCTTTACTATGCAGCACAGTTTTTCCTCAATCTCTTTTCTCCAAAGCGTTTCCTAAATGTTTATTTTTCTGGGATTATTGCGGGTGGAGTTGTTTTTATGCTGAGCTATGCATTGTTTCCTGTATTCGAAGGGCACTATCCTAGTTTAGTCGGTGCCTCAGCCGGGGTAATGGCTGTGTTAATTTTCAGCTGTACTTACATGCCTAATCAAGAAATCCGTCTTTTGTTCTTTAATGTAAAACTAATGTACCTTGGAATAGGTTTAGTAGTGCTGGATGTATTGCAGATTCCTACCGGGAATGCGGGTGGTCACATAGCGCATATTGGTGGAGCAGCCCTTGGGTTTTTATATGCTTCTCAATTGCAAAAAGGCAACGACATTGGCCGTGGTTTTGATTGGGTAATTGAATCGATTACAGCTATGTTTAAACCCAAAAAAACAATGGAAACTGTGCACAAGGCTAAGCGTAAATCTCGCCAGCCTTCTTCTGTGAAATCGCAAAAAGAAATTGACACTATACTCGATAAAATCAGCGACTCTGGTTATGAGAGTTTGTCTAAAGAAGAAAAAGAATTACTTTTTAAAGCGGGTAAAAATTAATCGAAGATTTGAGCATGAAATTTAATTTTGTTGAAAATTGTTTACTTGCGTTCAACGGGTTTTTACTTGTTTTTCAATTGATGCTCATGGGTAGTATCCCATCGCTATTCAATTTTTCTATTTTGAATCTTTTCATTCCCGTTGTTGTGTTAGTCAATTTGTTTCTGTTCTGTTATTGGCTAATGAAAATGAAATGGCCTTTCTTGTTGTTTATGGGGGCATTTTTAATTGGTTATGGTGAGTGGAGCCTGTTGTATCAATTTCCAAATAACACAGTGCGTAAGAGTAGTTCTACATTTTCGGTGATGAGCTATAATGTTCGTCTGTTCAATAAATACCGTTGGATAGATTCTTCTACGATAGCTACTTCTATTGAAGATTTAATTCTTGAGAAAGATCCTGATGTGCTTTGTTTGCAAGAATACTCAAGGTCTGAAGCACCTCGTTTGGATGCCTATGACTATAAGTATATTCAGCCTAGCCGTGAAATGGGAAAGTCTCCTTTAGCGATTTATTCTAAATTTCCCATTCTTGATCAGGGGTATATTGATTTTGAAGCATCTACCAACAGTGGCGCCTTTGTGGATGTTTCTTTCCGAAACAAACGTTTAAGAGTGTATAATCTTCACTTAGAATCGTTTAGAATCAATGCAGAAGACAGCTTGTTCTCCAACCCTAATTCAGAAGCATTGCAATTAAAGTTTGATGAAGTTTTCCGAAAACAGCTCACGCAAATTGATCAGTTCAATGCGGTAGAATCTGTCAATGATTTTCCTTCTATTGTATGTACCGATTTAAATAACACACAATTTTCAAAAGCTTACAAAGCTTTGTCAAAAGATCGAAATGATGCGTTTGCTATTGCTGGAAAGGGCTTGGGCGAAACTTTTTATTTCTCTTCATTTCCATTACGGATTGATTTTATTTTTACCCATAAAGATTTTAAGGTCAATACTTTTGAAGTGATTAAAGAAAACTTCTCTGACCATTATCCCATTATTACTCACCTTGGTTGGGATTAGCCATATGATCGAGGTAATCATAGCTTTCTGGCCCTAGGTTAAAGATGAGATCAAGCACGCTAAGGTTAGGAATGAATCCGTGTTTGTTGTCAAACACTTGCACATATTTAGGGAATAATTTGTCACTTTCTTGTTTAGGGTTTAATAGATGCTCTTCTAGTGGTGTGAGTGCCTTGTATTTGTCAGAAAACAGAAATTCATTCTCTAGGTCGAGCCATTCGAAAATACATCTGAGTAGCCCTTGATTAAATGCTGCTAATGTTTTTGGTTGCATAAAAAAAGCGGCTTTTAATTCATCCTCATAGAACTCAAAAAAAGGAGATGAACTGTAGGCAGATGCAATCGATTTCCAATGTTGTTTTTGCCAATTCTCATCCCATTTTATTTTAACGTCACCATCTTTTTGGTGGGCTAATACTTTGTTGTGTTCTACTGGGATAATCAGATTTAGTTTTCCGTTTGCGCCATAGATGCTGCAGCGGTTGCGGTAGGTTTGTTTTTGATAATTGGTTCGTAGTGTAAAGTGAATTGGTTTCGCCACAAGCTCCGCCATATACTCAATACTAGGGAGGTAGGTTGGAACCAATTGCATTAGTCTGTAGTTGTTTTTTTTCTTCGGCGAACAAATACAACAATCTGCCATAAAACAACAGCACCAATGAAGTAAGGGAAAAAGGAAATCGGTTTTCCTTCTCCTTTTACAGTTGTCATAACTCTATCCCAGCGAATGCGCCAGTTGCGAATCCCATCGTTAATTCCTTCAATACTAAACCAGATAAGAACAGGTTTTCCAACAATATGATTTTCGGGTACAAATCCCCAATAACGACTATCCTCAGAGCGGTGACGGTTATCTCCCATCATCCAATAATAATCTTGTTTAAAGGTGTATCGATTTGTTTCTTCGCCATTGATTAAAATGCGTCCTTCTTGGAGGTCAAGACTATTCTTTTCATATTCGCGAATAATCTTTTTATAGAGGGGAAGATTCCCCTCATTTAAATTGACAGATACCCCTGCCTTTGGTAAAATAATTGGTCCGAAATTATCTTCATTCCAATCATATGGCAAACTATTGGGAAACAAAGAGGTATTGGGTGTTTTTACTTTGCTGATCTTTCGTATCAAACTGTCGAACACTTGTTTTTCATTCAGTAATTTTGCTTCTGCAATGGTTAAAATAAGTTCTTTTGAAGGTTCTAGAATTTCTTTTACACTCAAGCGAAGTTCCCCTATTAATTTTGGGGGTAATCCTGCTGGCGGGGTAATGACAATAAAGTTATTTATGTCATTGGATATTCTTCCGTGGATAAAAGGAAGTATTTCATCATAGGTTTGTTGCGTAATGTTTTCAATACGGTATTTACGCGTAAAGTCTTTTATTCCCTCCTCATTTAGTTTGCGTGAGGAAACTCCTTTTGCATTATAAGCGTAGTGAACATATTGGGTTTTTGCACGTTCAGGAAGAATGCTTTGTTTTCCGTTTATGTGAACAAATCCATTGACCACCTCGAGGGTGTCTCCAGGAATACCTACACAGCGTTTTACATAGTTAGATTTTTTATCGATGGGTTTACGTACCCCTTTTTCTTTGACAAAGAATTGTCTTACGGTATCTGCAGGCCAGCTAAAGACAACAATTTCATTGCGTTGAACGTTTTTAAATCCGGGCAAACGGAAATAGGGCAGCTGTGGAAAATCTACATAAGATTTTGATTTAATAAAGGGAATAGTGTCATGAACCATGGGGAATGAAATAGCTGTAGTGGGAGTCCTTGCGCCATAATGGAATTTACTAACAAAGAGGAAATCTCCAATAAGTAATGTTTTCTCCAGCGATCCAGTTGGTATAATATAGGGTTGAATAAAATAATTATGAACCAAGGTTGCGGCAATAATAGCAAATAAGATAGCACTCACCCATTCACCAAACCAGGTTTTGGGAACCAGACTTCTGTCTTTTTCATAAACAGTTGTAGGGTCATAGTTTGCCACATAAGTGTATAACCCAAAACTGATTATTCCAAGTGCGGTATCTTTGGCCGAATTTTTACCAAAACTTCGAAGGGTCTCTACCCAAATCACAGGAAACATCATTAAGTTGATGATGGGAATGAATAATAAAATCACCCACCATTTTGGTCGACGAATTATCTCCATTAATACAATTGCATTGTAAATAGGGATTAATGCATGCCAAGCTTGTTTGCCGGCTTTTTGATATAGTTTCCACGTGCCCGCAAAATGAATTAGCTGGACAGCAATAAAAAACAAGAACCATTGTGTAATAGTCATAGGAGTATTGTTAAAGGTTTAGGACATCATTCATGGAGAAAATTCCCTCTTTGTTATTGAGCCATTCAGCAGCAATTACGGCTCCCAAAGCAAAGCCCTCTCTCGAATGCGCTTTGTGTTCTATGGTGAGTTGATCAACGGCAGAAGCATAGGTTACTGTATGTGTACCGGGTACTTCTCCTTCCCGAAAGGAAGTGATTTTTAAGTCAGTAGTGTCTTCATCCATTGACCAGTTGGCATAGTGCTTGTTTTCAGCGCCAATACCTTCTGCAAGGGTAATGGCTGTCCCGCTTGGAGCATCAAGTTTATGGATATGATGGGTTTCTTCTAGGTGGGCAGTGTATTGATTTTCGTGCCCTTTCATTAATCGTGCACACAATTCATTTAGTTTGAAAAATAAATTAACACCAACACTAAAGTTGGAAGCATATAGAAAAGCACTTTTCTTTGCAGAACAGTAGGCATGCACTTCATCAAGTGCATCTAACCAACCCGTGGTTCCGCAAACAACTGGCACACCATTGTCAAATGCTTCTTTTATGTTTGCTAGCGCTGCCGTTGGGACACTAAAGTTAATGGCTACATCTGCACTTGCAATGGAACCTTCTTGTTGCTCTTTGTCAAGAATACAAACGATTGAATGTCCTCGCTCAAGCGCGATTTTTTCAATGGCTTTACCCATGCGTCCGTAACCTAATAAAGCAATTTTCATAATTAAAATTTTAGTTGAAGCGCTAAGCCCACGGAAGGATCAGCTAAGATGTTTTCTTGGTTAAAGTAGGGTTTAAAAGTGAGGGTGTCGTCTACATTAAATTGTAATAAATGGGCCCCAACATTGGCGTCCAATATGTTGAGTAAATAGATACCCACAAACCATAGAACAGATAGATCACGGTAATTTTGATGAAATTCCATTCCTTTGATCAATTGTGAGTTTTGAAAAATCTTGGAGGTAAATTCATCTGAAAAATCTCCCCGAATACGTTGTTTGTAGGCTGTACGGTATTTGTTGGCTTCCCTGGATTGGTACACATAAAAATAGGCAGATGTTCCAAGTCCACCATAAATAAAAGGAAGCGTCCAATAACGACGGGTGTGAATTTGACCAAGACCCGGAACCACGGCCGAATAAAAAGCAGCTTTCGACGGAGTTAAATAGTCTTTTTTAATGCGTATTTTTCTTGGTAGACTGTCCAGTGCTGCCCGATCTTGCGCATGACTGGCACAAAAAAAGAAAAGGAAAAAGATTAAAAAGAGGCTATTTTTCACTTTTTAAGCGTTTTTTTATACGGCTAAACTCCTGCTGTGATTCAAAGGGAATATGGATAATTCCTTTTCCTTCATTGTTAAAGGTGATTTTTACTTCTGAATCAAAAAATGCGGCAAACTCTTTTTCTCCTTCTTCCAAATAAGGCGGGGTGTGCACCTTTGTTTTTTCTGAAGGAGGAGATTTTAGTTGTTTGACTAAGGCCTCTGTTTTTCGAACACTCAAGTCCCCTTTAATTACTTTTTGGTAAAGGTCTAGTTGGTCTTCTCGTTTTTCTACATTAATAATTGCTCTTCCGTGACCCATGGAAAGGAAACCGTCGCGCATTCCAGTTTGTACAATGGGATCTAGCTTGAGTAATCGCATATAGTTGGCAATGGTGGAACGTTTTTTTCCTACCCGTTGGCTTAATTGTTCTTGTGTCAAGGAAATCTCATCGATTAAACGCTGATAGGATAAACCAATTTCTATAGGATCTAAATCTTGTCGTTGAATGTTTTCTACCAAGGCCATTTCGAGCGATTCTTGATCATTGGCAATGCGAACATAGGCTGGAATTGTTGCTAATCCAATCATCTTGGAAGCGCGAAAACGCCGTTCGCCAGAAACCAATTGAAATGAATTGAACCCAATTTTACGCACTGTTATGGGTTGAATGATTCCCAATTCTTGAATGGAACTGGCCAGTTCTTTTAAATTGTCTTCGTTAAACTGTGTTCTAGGCTGGAATGGATTTACCTCAATTTGTTCGATGGCTAACTCCATGACATTACCTACAACTTTGTCTGCATTCTTGTCTTCAGTAGATTTGATGTCATTATTGGGATCTTGCAAAAGCGCTGAAAGACCTCGGCCTAAAGCTGGTTTTTTTCCTGACTTTGCCATAGTGTTTATTTGTTTTTGTTTAATACTTCTTCTGCCAGACTGAGGTAGTTTTGTGCGCCTCTGCTGGTTGCGTCATATTGAATGATGTTTTCACCATAACTCGGTGCTTCACTCAAACGAATGTTTCGCTGAATTATGGTTTTGAATACCATTTTTCCAAAGTGTTTTTTTACTTCTTCTACCACTTGGTTTGAAAGTCGAAGGCGCGCATCATACATGGTTAATAAAAGCCCTTCGATGTCTAAAGAGGCATTGTGAATCTTTTGAACGCTCTTGATAGTGTTTAAGAGTTTACCTAAACCTTCTAGCGCAAAATATTCACATTGAATTGGTATGATCAATGAATTGGCTGCCGTCAATGCATTCAGTGTAATCAACCCCAGAGAAGGTGCGCAATCAATGATAATAAAATCATATCGATCTAGAATAGGTTCAAGTGCTTTCTTAAGCATGAATTCACGCTGTTTTTTGTCGACCAATTCAATTTCAATGGCAACTAAGTCAATATGTGATGGAATTAAATCCAAGTTTTCAACACCAGTAGCGACTATGGTTTCTTCTACACCTGCCGTGTGTTCCAGCAATTCATAAGTGCCTGCTTTTTGATCTTCTACAGATATCCCTAAACCAGAAGTAGCATTCGCTTGTGGATCTGCGTCAATGAGTAGTACTTTTTTTTCTAATATAGCCAAAGCTGAAGCTAGGTTGACCGACGTAGTCGTTTTTCCTACTCCTCCTTTTTGATTGGCAATGGCAATGACTTTACCCATGGGTTCTTATTAGTTTTTAAAAATACAATTATCCGACGGTTATTAAAAACTATTTGTATTTGCTTTTGAAAATTTTAAGAGAATTGAAAGTAGTTCTGTCTATTTTTCAATGATAAAAATAGTTTCCCCTTCTTTTTTATGCCCGTATTGTTCTCGGGCATACTTTTCTAAACTATCCAGATTGTTTAATTGTTCAATCGCTTTTTGGTCTTTTGCGATGGATTTTTGTAGGTTTTTTTTTCGTTGTTGTAAGGTTTCGATTTCGGTATTTAACTCTTGGTGGGTTAACCATGAATGACTATCAAGAAACAGAATCCAAAACAAGAATAATACACCAATCGAAATATAGGCGATGCGGTATGCGTTTTGTTTTCTAAAACTATTTTTTAATCGATTCAACGTTTTGTTATTTTAGTACTGAAGTTACTTTTTCTTCGGTGATTACTTCTTCGGTTTCGTTGCCCCAGTTGCGTAAAATATAATTCATTACGTCGGCAATTTCCTCATCATCTAAGCCTTGACTTGCCATCACAGAATTATAGGCTTTTCCATTTACAGTTATGGGGCCTTTGAGTCCAAACTTTAGTGCATAAATTGTTTTTTCAATATCTAGTAGATAGTCGGAATTTGCTAGAGGAGGGAAAGCGCCAGGCACTCCTTCGCCATTTGTCATATGGCATTGCATGCAAAAATCGATGTATATTTCTTCCCCGTCTGCAATGCTTTGCGCTAATGGCTTTTGCTGATGTAAAAATAAGCTCAGCCCAGTGAATGAGGCAATTAAAAAGAGACTTATACCTTTCATGTCTACGATTTAGGGATTATTTTTACAATTCCTTTTCCTTCGACTCCAAGATATAAATAGCCATCTGGTCCTTGTTCTATATTGCGAACGCGCCCAATAGAATCCAATACTTTTTCTCGTCTTACAACAGTATTATTTTTCAATTCTAACCGTTCTAAGTATTCGAAACGAAGAGAGCCAACAAAAAGGTTTCCTTTCCATTTAGGATAAATGTCTGAAGTCGAGAAAGCCATCCCGGAGGGAGCGATGGAGGGAAGCCAATAGTAAAGCGGTTGTTCCATGCCTTCTTTTTTTGTTTGGTCGGTAATGGGTGTTCCGCTGTAATTAATTCCATAGGTTATTATAGGCCAACCGTAGTTTTTCCCGGGCTTGATGATGTTGATTTCATCGCCACCTCTTGGTCCGTGTTCGTGCACCCAGATTTTCCCTGTTTCTGGATGAGTAATCATACCCTGCGGATTGCGGTGACCATAACTGTAGATTGCTTTTCGACTATTTTCGTTGTCAATGAACGGATTGTCGCTTGGGATACTTCCATCTCGGTTTAAACGATAAATTTTCCCACCATCTCGTGTGATGTCTTGTGGATTTACTTCTCGATTTCCTCTGTCACCAATAGAGAAAAACACATGGCCTTCTTCGTCAAATGCAATGCGTGAACCCCAATGTTGTCCTTTTTTGGTGTTGAAATCCCCTTTGTAGAGCAAGGAAGTATTGATTAGACTATCCTTTTTTAACTGTGCACTATACA